>Ga0206900_1106_pt1 | contig 21983 bp, 12 predicted proteins | sample Alteio_BWOrgHeat_46_FD_153235 | JGI IMG/M metagenome (GOLD analysis project Ga0206900, IMG submission 153235) | Enriched cells from forest soil in Barre Woods Harvard Forest LTER site, Petersham, Massachusetts, United States -... | ecosystem: Environmental > Terrestrial > Soil > Temperate forest >... | reverse complement strand
ACCTCGTGGTCGCCAAGATGATGTATGGCACCCGGAAAATATTGGCAGACCGTTTTGTATCCCAAGACATAAAGGTAAATTGGAACTATGCTATCGGCCCATTAGTGGGTTGGCTAAAACCCATGTACTACGAAGTTCTACTCACTTCGGCCGACAATACGACCCAAACGAAAATAGATGCCAAATTTGACCCGAACAACCTGACCTACCAGCAGAATACGATAGGCATAGCACCGATAGCCAAAGGGCTAAATGAGTCGTTTTTCATGTTTGGCGGCAGTGCCAAAACCAGCCTCAGTTTTGAGTGGGGGAAGTATGACTACAAATTTTACAGCCTTGAAACTGGAGTGATGGTTGATGCTTTCCCGACTCCTGTACCTATCTTTGCCTCCATAAAAAACAACCAGGTATTTGTGAACCTGTACCTGTGCCTCACCTTTGGAGTCAGAAAATAACATGGAGACTGAAAACACTGCACCGACTGCCACCGAAACCCCAAAAACAGAAAGACTTTATAAAAAGCCACCTTGGCTGAAAGTGAAATTGCCTGTTGGCGAAAACTATCGGCGGGTCCGCTCCCTTGTTGACGATTATAAACTTCACACCATTTGCGAAAGCGGCAACTGCCCAAACATGGGCGAATGCTGGGGTGCAGGTACAGCCACCTTTATGATACTGGGCAATATCTGCACCCGAAGTTGCTCCTTTTGCGCGGTTGCCACTGGTAGGCCATTGGCGTTGGATATGGACGAACCACGCCGTGTGGCTGAAGCTGTTCAACTAATGGGGGTAAAACATTGCGTGATTACCTCGGTGAACCGTGACGAGCTTGCGGATAAAGGCTCCAAGATATGGGCAAGCACCATCCGGGAAGTAAAAAAACTGAATCCAGATACCACAATTGAAGTCTTGATACCAGATTTCAAATCAGATTGGGATGCACTGCAGCGTGTGATTGACGAAGGACCAGAAGTTATTTCCCACAATATGGAAACGGTGCATCGGTTGTACCGCCGCGTTCGGCCACAAGCTAGATATGAGCGTAGCCTGGAGCAATTGCAACGCACCAAAGAGGCTGGGGCCAGGACCAAATCTGGGTTCATGGCGGGGTTGGGAGAAACAGAAGAAGAAGTCCTTGAATTGATGCAACACCTTGCCAACACCAATCTTGATGTGCTCACCATTGGCCAATACCTACAGCCCACGCGGTTGCATTTGCCTGTGGAAGCTTTTGTGACCCCAGAGCAATTCGACAATTATCGCGAAGCAGGCTACACCATGGGGTTTGACTATGTGGAATCAGGCCCGTTGGTACGGTCATCCTACCATTCTGAGCGTCACGTGAAAAGTATACACCGGAAATCAATAGAATTACAAGGCTAAATTTAAGGTTATTATTAGCTTTTTTTGCGATATCTACCTTGGAATACACAATGCAATTTATTTGTATTGAATAAATTAAGGTATCGAACCGGTTAAAGCCCGCACTAATCCTTCCGATAGACCACTAAAATTAAGTTTCGTTCTCATTCCAAAAGTTTTTAATTTCGGAACGAAATAAGCTTTCAAGGTGTCTGTCAAGTCAGACGCAGTTAAAAAATTGTTAACTTTGTCCTAAATACAAATAGAATAGAAATGATCAAAAAGCTACTTAAAATTGGGTTGGCCGCAGTTGTAATCAGCGGATTGGCTTTTGTTGCCCGTGAGAAGATGGTGTTTGGAAAAACAGCCTATCTGCACGGCAGAATACATAACGAAGACGAGAATGAAAAATCGGGCATTATCGGTGCCATCGATTTTTTGAGGTTCAGGATGGCAAACCCGACGACAGGCATTGTGGATCAAGCTGCTGTGATGTCAGCTTATAGCAAGGCCAATGCCAACATGGAAATGCAAAACAAAACCGGGATAGGATCTAACCTGAAATGGAATGAAATAGGCCCTGACAATATCGGTGGTCGGTGTCGTGCCATCATCATTGACAAAGACTCCAATAATGTAATATATGCAGGTGGCGTAACCGGTGGGGTTTTTAAATCTTACGATGCCGGGGCAACCTGGAAAAAGGTGGGCAACAATCCGGTACAAAATCAAAATGTTGTTTCTTTGACCCAAGGTGCCGACGGCGCCATTTATTATGGCACGGGTGAAAATGGGTTTTTATACTTGGGTTCTACCAAGGCAGTCAACAATAGTGCCCCTGGATATTATGGACAAGGTGTGTTTAAATCTACTGACCATGGGAGTACCTTTACCCAATTGGCAGCTACCGCACCCACATCCGTATCGTCATGGTCTGATGTTAGTTGCATGGCCGCTGACCCGACAGATCCCAACCTGATATATGCCGGAAACGACAATACCCTTATGCGTACTACCGATGGTGGTAAAACATGGAAAGCCGTTGGCGGAGGGCTGCCTTCGGGAAGCCAGTATATTTGCAAAGACTTAAAACTTACCAAAGACGGTACTACAATGTATGTGGTTATGGGCAAGGGTTCCTCTCCAGGTGGCTTGATGTATATTTATCGCTCTACAGATAAAGGCACGACTTTTACCCAAATCGGCGGTGCTACCACTAATGGGGTTCCAACCTCATCCACAGGTATCGTTGTTGCCATATCTCCAAGCCAAGAAAGCACGATTTATGCTTCGGTTTCTAGTGCATCTAACACTTTTAAAGGCATGTATAGATCAGATAACAAAGGTGATACCTGGACTATTGTGGCCAGTGGCGACGGCATATTTAATCCTTTTGCTGGCCAAGGCTTCTACGATAACTGCTGTGCCGTAGATCCTTTGAATCCAGACAAGGTATATGTAGCGGGCCTCAATATCTATTCTTTCCAAAAAACAGGTACTTCTATCGAAACCAATACACTCAGCGATTGGAGCTTCCACGTAACCGGTTCTGGAATCGTCAACACTTTTTATGTGCATGCAGACCAGCACATCATCTTATTTGACCGTGCAAAACCTTATCCCAACATGTATATCGGGACGGATGGAGGCGTATCAAAATCTTCAGATGTAAGCAACCCTGCTACTACCGTGCCCACTTTCCAGAATGCGGATTTCGGGTTCAATACAACCCAGTTTTATGGGATCGGTGTTGGGGCTGATGATCCGACCGACGTGATTGGAGGCAGCCAAGACAATGGAACCGTGACCGTGAAACAAGAAGGACTCACATTGCTCAATGGAGCGGAAATCCAAGGGGGTGATGGTGGTTATAGCATCATATCTAAATTGAATCCTCAACTTTATTTCGCAGAATACACATCAGGCGTGATGTATCGTTCCTTCAGTGCCGGCAAATCATTCGATACTTATTTTGACACCCATATTTCCCCGGCCAGTGGTGGTACATATTCATTCATAGCTTGGTATTCCCTTTGGGAAAGTGCCAACGACCCAACTTCTATTGATTCAGTGGTTTTCCAAGACCCTATTGCCCCTCACAAAACAGGAGACATCATAACTGTACATAGCAACAATGGTGTTGATTTTCCTTATAAACTTACCATTGATCTTGCCATCAACCAACCTTTGAAAGTAGTCGATCCTACCCAATCCAAGTTTTTTGTTGTAGACAGGAACGAAGTGTGGATGGCACGCGATATACTCAACAAGTCTATCCTTCCCACCTTTTTTAGGATAGCCAATATCCCCGGTTTTACTCCGCTCATGATAAGAAGTTCTAATGATGGCAACACTGCCTTTGTGGTAGGTACAGAAAACGGAGGGGCTTCGATCTATAGAATCAGCGGGCTGAATGGAAAAGTATATGCCTATACCAAGGCAGGTACCTTTGACCCAACCAGCATTGGTATAAAAACCCAGCGGTTGTTTTTCAATGGTGGCCAAGTAGGCACTGGGGTAGCCATTGACGAAAACGACGCAAACCATGTGGTAATGTGCACAGGTACCTATGACAATACCAATGCCCATATTTTTGCATCAACCAATGCTTTGGACTCCATTCCAAAGTTCAATAATGTAAGCGGCAACATGCCGAGCATGCCTGTATATGATATATTGATAAACTCACACAACCCGAAAATGTACTTGGCAGCCACCGAACTGGGTATTTATTCCACTTTGAATTCAGGCAGCAGCTGGCAAGAAGAAAACAATGGGATGGAGCGTGTACCTGTTAACTTTATCACCCAAATGAAATACAGCACCAAACCTTGGGATGGCCCTTATATCTTTGCGGCAACCTATGGTAGGGGTGTATTCTACTCTTCTACACTTACCACTGGCATTGATCCATCATCCAATAATGCACCACTTGACAAGCTGACCGTAAATGTATATCCAAACCCTGTGCATGAAATAATGAATGTAAATGTTTCGCTGCCTAAAGGTTCAGATGTTGCCGTATCCATATACAACATGGAAGGTAGGTGTGTTGGTACCTATAACTATAGCCACCAACCGGCAGGTGAAAACGTGCTGAACGTACAAATGCCAAACCTTCGCCAGGGCACTTACTTTGTACGAGTCACTGCTGACGGGGTTCAAGAAACCAAAAAGATACTTGCCATGGGCAACAACTAATAGGATAGTCTATTAGTTTGGTCCCAGAATATATAACCGGGTCCATAAATCATCACTTGATTTATGGACCCGGTTTTTTTAGGATATCACGCTCCAGTTCACCTTGCTTTTGTCCAGTTGGAGCAATCGTTGTTTCAGTGATTGGTTTTCGGGTTTCTCCAGATTTGGATCCTCGTTCAATATATCCGTGGCGATATGGCGAGCTGCGGTCAAAATCCGCTGATCGGTGACCAAGTTTGCGATTTTTAGGTCCAGCATGCCGCTTTGCTGGGTACCTGCCAAATCCCCTGGGCCACGCAACCGAAGATCCACCTCCGAGATTTCGAACCCATTGTTGGTGCGGACCATTGTATCCATGCGCACCCTCGCATCTTCAGAGAGCTTATAGCCGGTCATCAATATGCAATAAGATTGGTTGCCACCACGCCCTACCCTTCCCCGGAGCTGGTGCAACTGGCTTAAACCGAACTTTTCTGCGCTTTCAATCACCATCACTGTGGCATTGGGCACATCCACACCCACTTCTATCACCGTAGTACTTACCATAATATGGGTTTCCCCTTTCTTGAAGCGTTGCATTTCAAATTCCTTGTCTGCAGCGTTCATACGTCCATGCACTATGCTCACCTGGTACTGCGGCTTGGGAAATTCTCGTTCTATGGCCTCAAATCCCGCCATCAAATTGTTATAATCAAGGGTCTCGGATTCTTCTATAAGTGGGTACACGATATATACTTGCCTACCCTTGGCTATTTCTTTTTTGAGGAAGCCATTTACTTCCAACCGTTTGGATTCAAAAACATGCCGGGTCACAATATCTTTTCTGCCGGGTGGCAGTTCATCAATGATGGAACTGTCCAAGTCACCGTACATGGTCATGGCCAAGGTACGGGGTATAGGTGTTGCGGTCATAACCAGGATATGTGGGGGAGTATCGTTCTTTTTCCACATGGTAGACCGCTGAGCCACCCCGAAACGGTGCTGTTCATCAATCACCACCAACCCTAGCTTTGGAAAACTTACCCAATCTTCCAACAGGGCGTGCGTCCCTATTACTATAGGTAGGTTCCCTGCTGCCAACCCTGCCTCTATTTCTTTCCGGACTGATTTTTTGGTAGAGCCAGTGAGGAGTCTTACGGGGATCTCCAGTTCTTGGGTAAACTTCGTAATGCTATGAAAATGCTGGGTGGCCAATATTTCTGTTGGGGCCATCAGGCAGGCCTCCATCCCATTGTCGAGGGCCATGAGCATGGCCATCAATGCAACAATGGTTTTGCCGCTACCCACATCGCCCTGCAACAACCGGTTCATTTGTTTCCCAGACCGTACATCCTCCCTGATCTCACGGATCACCCTTTTTTGGGCATTTGTAAGTTCAAACGGCAGGTGCTCTCGATAAAACACATTCACATATTGGCCCACCTTTTCAAAGACATGACCCTTGAACTGCTGTCTGCGTACATGGTGCAAGCGAAGCAAGCGAAGCTGGATAAATAGCAACTCTTCAAACTTGAGCCTGTTTTCGGCTGCCTTTTGCATTTCCATATTGGCAGGGAAGTGCAACTGGTACATGGCATCGCCGCGGGGCATCAGCTTCAATTGTTTCGTTAATGTTTCAGGCAATACTTCTGGCACCCAACCTCCTAGCTTATCAAAAAGGGCCATTTCAATTTTCATGATGCCCTTGCTATCCAGGTTTTTTGTCTTTAGCCGTTCTGTACTGCTATATACCGGCTGAAGTTTTGATTTGCCACTCATATTGGCTTCTTTGGGCACAGTTTCCAGTTCGGGGTGTACGATGTTGAGTTTCCCTTTGAATTCCGATGGTTTACCGAAAACGAGGAACTCCAACCCTGGCTGTATCATTTTCTGCATCCACGGTATGCCCTTGAACCAAACCAACTCAATAGCACCTGTTTCGTCTTCAAACATGGCAGTCAATCGCTTGGCACCGCCCTTGCCTATGAGGCTTACTTTCGTGATTTTGCCAATGATCTGGCAAAAAGGCATCATTTCATTCAAGGTGGCAATGCTATGGACGCTTGTTTTATCCACATATCGGAAGGGGAAATGAAACAAAAGGTCTTCGAAAGTAAATATCCCCAGTTCTTTTTGAAGCAGCACGGCTTTTTCTGGCCCCACGCCTTTTAGGAACTCAATAGACGTGGCTAATATATCAGGAGATTGATTCAAATCGGGTTATTTGGAGCGATACAATTCCGCGCGAAGGTAAGAATTTGACTTGGGGATGGGATACCTTCATCCATTCATGCCCAATAACCTCCGGTACCCTGCCAACCACTTATGCCTATCGAGAACCAAAGCAAGCATCAAGGCCCAGACTGGAGCTCCAAAATAAAGCATCCTTGCCACTTCACCGGATAGGATGGCATGTACAATAAGTGCCAAAACGAGTGCGATACACGGCCAGTCTATGGCACGGATCCATTTATTTCTTTCTGATTTGCCAAAGAACCCAGCCAAGATCACAAAAGTGAATGTACCCATAACAGTAAAAAGTTCACCAAGACCATGAGCTGAAAATATTCGCTGAATTGAATACTCAAAATTCTCCGTATGGTCAAAGGCATTAAAAAAGCTTGCTGAATACTGGGTGCCCGCATGTTGATCTATCAGGTATCGTACCCCAAAAACCAATGCCCCTGATATAATAAAACAAATAAGCTGTTTCCATTTTGGGATACAGCCCCAGAAAAATATGATGGGGGCCACAAAAAGAAAGGATTCCTTGGCAAAAGGGCCAATGAATATGCAAAACAGCAGTGCAGGGCCATTGCGGGCTTTTATACCATATACAGTAAGTACAATGACCAAAAGGTACAGACTGTCTGTCATGGGCAAGCCCGTGATATAATTGGTCCAACTCCCTGCCATAACCGCTATCATGGCCATGAAGGAAGATATTGGACTAGCACCATAGTGCCGGGAAATATAGAACAGGTACACTGCCGCAATGGCTGTAATGACACAATTGATGACGAGAAAGGCAAGCCGCAGAGGCCAATCACCATCTGACCGCTGTGGCCAAAGATGGGTATACATTTTAGAAACCGGCCAAGCCACAATGGCAGCAGCAAAGGGCACCAAAACACGATACCTCCTGGTGACGCTTTGGTCCTTGAAATCGCCTTTCCCAATGGCCATATAGGTTTTGCAATCCACACTGTAGGAAAAATCATAGTGAAGATAGGTATTGTATGCCGGGCCAATAACAATGGATAGTGCAAAAAAGAAGAGGATAAAATGGTCCTTCAACAATTGTTTAAAAGAACCTGGTTTTGTTTCAGGCATGGCTTGTCTTTTGATGGGTGAAAGATAGACAGAAATTGTTTACGGGGGGAAAACCAAGCTTGTTGCCATCGCAAAAGTGCTGTGCTTTCTTATAAAACCTGCGTTCCATTTATTATTTACGGGATCGCCACCAACGTTTTTCCTGATAAAAACAAAGCAATGGCCTATCTTTGTGGTTAGCAAACCGTTCTATCGCTCTGGTGCAAACCGGGGAGGAAAGTCCGGGCAACATAGGGCAGCGCGCTTTTTAACAAAAAGGATCTTATGGCCATGAGGATACGGAAAGTGCCGCAGAAACAATACCGCCAAACCTTGGTGCAAACCAGGGCGGCAAGGGTGAAAAGAGTGAGGTAAGAGCTCACAGGTGCCATTGGCGACAATGGTATAAGGTAAACCCCGCGCGTTGAAAGGCCAAATAAACCGGCAGACTGGTGAAAGCCAGCCTAGGGACTGCCCGTCCCGATGCCGGAGGGTAGGCTGATGGAGGCGGCAGGCAACTGCAGTCCCAGATAAATGATAGAAGCTACAGTGGTAAAACACTGCGGTACAGAACCCGGCTTACAGGTTTGCTTATGGCCATTTTTAGTTCTGGCAATTTTTTTGGATTGCTAAACATGAAACTTTGGTAAAGTTAATATTTCCGAATTGTTAACAGCCCGGCAAAAGATTAGGGCGAAAAATTTTTAATTCCAAAACAAAATATGTTATTTTGAGCCGGAATTGTAATAATCAAGCCGATCTGTACTCAATATCTTCACTAAGCCTGGCATACACAAAATAACAAATGGATTCTATACGTTTCAAAGCTCTGGAAATCATCGCGAACAGAGAGCCAAAAAAAGGAACCACAGACAAACACAGTATTTCAGAAATATTTGGCAATCATGTGTTTAACATGAAAGTAATGCGTCGATACTTGGCCAAAGACTGTTATAAAAGTGTGATGCATGCCATAGAATCCGGTGAAAAGATTACCCGCAAAGTAGCAGATGATGTAGCTGATGGGATGCGTGTATGGGCCATGGAACATGGGGTCACCCATTATACCCACTGGTTTCAACCCCTTACCGGTAGCACGGCAGAAAAACACGACTCGTTTTTCGAGATTCGTAATGGCGAACCCGTGGAACGTTTTTCTGGTGGGGCCTTGGTACAGCAAGAACCCGATGCCTCAAGTTTTCCGAGTGGGGGCATCCGTAGTACTTTCGAAGCACGCGGCTATACAGCCTGGGACCCAAGTTCTCCGGCTTTCCTGATGTTTACCCAAGTAGGGCTCACCTTGTGCATCCCTACCATATTTATATCCTATACCGGAGAGGCACTTGACTATAAAGCTCCTTTGCTCAAAGCCTTGCACTTTATGGAAGGCATTTCTGCAGAAGTTTGTAGGTATTTCGACCCGAAGGTAAAGAACGCCGATGCTACTTTGGGTATAGAACAGGAATATTTCTTGGTGGATTCTGCCCTATTTGATGCTAGGCCAGACCTGATGCTTACCGGACGCACCTTGATTGGGCATGCTCCTGCAAAAGGACAGCAATTGGAAGACCATTATTTCGGCTCCATTCCAGAGAGAGTCCATGCCTTTATGGTGGATTATGAGAAGGAAGCCTATTTGTTGGGCATTCCCCTCCGCACCCGGCACAATGAAGTGGCCCCTGCCCAGTATGAATGTGCCCCTCAATTCGAACACGTGAACCTCGCCGTTGATCATAACCAGCTATTAATGGATGTGATGGAACGTGTCGGCAAAAGACATAACCTGAACGTCCTGCTACACGAAAAACCGTTTGCAGGCATCAATGGATCAGGCAAGCATTGCAACTGGAGCATCGGCACGGATACTGGGGTCAACCTGCTCTCCCCAGGAGAAACACCTGTAAGCAACCTGCAATTCCTTACCTTCTTTGTGAATATCATAAAGGCCGTGCATGACCATGCCGATTTGCTCAGGGCCAGTATAGCCAGCGCTGCGAACGACCATCGCCTGGGTGCCAATGAAGCCCCACCGGCAATTATTTCTATATTCATTGGTGACCAGTTGAGCAAAGTGCTCCATGAACTGGAAGGTGCCAAAATAGTGAAGTCAAAAACAGAAAACATCTTGGCCCAGCTCAAGATCAATATACCTAGGGTACCTGAAATCACCTTGGACAATACAGACCGAAACAGAACCTCGCCATTTGCGTTTACCGGAAACAAATTTGAATTCCGGGCAGTGGGCTCTTCATCCAATACCGCTTCAGCCATGATTGTGCTCAACACTATTGTGGCCAACCAGCTCAAAAATTTCAAGGAAGAACTGGATCTCAGGCTCAATGCCGGCGAACCCAAAGATGCTTCCATTGTTAAGATCCTAAAAGAATACATCAAGGAATCGAAGAGCATCTTGTTTGAGGGCAACAATTACAGCGATGAGTGGAAGAACACGGCCAAGCGCAGGAAACTGAAAAACGTGCCGACCACCCCTGATGCGCTGGATGCTTATGTATCGGATGAAACCATCGAACTCTTTGAATCCAACAACATTTACACCCAACGGGAGCTGCATGCGCGGCACGAGATATTGCTGGAAACCTATACCAAACATTTGCAGATAGAATCGAGGGTATTGGGTGAAATGGCCCTGTCCCAAGTAATGCCTGCAGCCATAGAATACCAGAACGAACTGTTGCTTTATTATGGCCAATTGAAAGATTGTGGGCTCGAAAAGGAGGCAGATGAAAACAAGTCGTATATTGCGAAGCTATCAGAGCACATTAATGAAGTGAGGAAGCTTGTGTTTGAGATGATAGAACGAAGAAAAGAAGCGAACGGATTAGAAGATTCCAAAGAAACCGCCCTTGCATATTGCCACCTGGTAAAACCTTATTTTGAAAGAATAAGGTACCATACCGATAAACTGGAGCTATATGTGGACGATAAAGTTTGGCCTCTTCCAAAATATCGCGAACTTTTATTCGTTAGGTAATTTGACGTGGGGCAGTCGTCTGTTAAGAGGAAAAAAAGGGAAAAAGGAACAATATATTAACTATTTAATGAAGCGTACACATGAATAAATGCTACTTACTGTTTTTAGTATGTCTGGTCGGTATTGGTTTTTCGGGGCTCACCTCATGCTCGTCTGGAGGCGGCAAAATTGAGGATGCCATAAAAGATGAGAAAAACGAAATGTATCACGATGCCATAGACATTTACAAAAGCCTTTATTCTTCCACCCATGACCGGGCCAAAAAAGCGGAATACGCCTTCAGGATAGCTGAGGACATGAGGCTGAACCGCGATTATGTCCATGCAGAAGGTTGGTACACCAAAGCCATTACTTTTGGGTACAAAGACCCAATAGTATATCTAAAACTGGTGGATGTGCAAAAAATGGACGAGAAATATGATGATGCGATAGCTAATTTGGAGACATATAAAAAAGAATCCCCAAAAGATACCGCAACGGCTGCAGCGCAGGAAAAAGTCCTCAAAGAATTCTTAAACGATAAAGGTGGTTGCCAATTGTACTTTGTTGATAATTTCAAAGTAGCCAATTCCCCACAAAATGATTATGCACCCGTATTGCTGAAAAAAGAAGGGCTTGTGTTTACCTCAGACAGGCAAGATGCCACGGGCAAAAAAATCTTTGGCCGTATGGGTTTGAAATATTCTGACCTTTTTATCCTTACCAAGAAAAAGACCGGGAAAATCGAAAAATGGAGCGGCCCAGCCACCCCACTTACTGGCGATGTGAACACTGATATGAACCAAGGTACCGCTACTTTTGACGGCAAGGGTACAACGATGTATTATACTGACTGCAATGGAAAATTTCAAGCAGATAGAAACGCCAAGGACAATAAGGACAAGGACAAAAAGATGCCCAATTGCGTCATAAAAGTGGCCACAAGAAAGGGCAAAGACTGGAGTGACCCCCAAATCCTTGCTTTTTGTAAAGATACTTCCATTAATTACGGCCAACCCGCCATTTCCCCAGATGGAAACAGGCTAATCTTTTCCATGAACGGGCCTGGCACCAAGGGTGGGCATGACCTGTATTTGTCAAACTTTGTAAAACGGGGCAAAACTTGGAGCGATCCGGTTAACCTTGGCGATAATATCAACACAACAGGTGACGAAGTATATCCTTATTTCCTGAACGATACCACCCTGTATTTCTCTTCTGACGGATGGCCAGGACTTGGTGGATTGGACCTTTTTGTATCAACCGGCCAAGGCGACCAATGGAGCAAGCCAAGACACCTGAAAGCTCCGCTCAACTCAGGTGGGGACGATTTTGGGATCACTTTTGATGACAACAAAACAACAGGGTACTTTGCATCCAACCGTCCCAAGAGCCGTGGGGACGATATCTATTCCTTTACAGTACCTCCGCAAACCTTTACACTGAGTGGGTTGGCCTATCGTTTGGATACAATCGCCAAGAAAAGGGTACCATTGCCTGGTACAACGGTAACATTGACTACAAAAAACAAAAAGAAATTTACGGCCACTACTGACAAGCAAGGCTATTACAAGTTTGTATTGAGCGATAACATGGAATATGAAGTGATCGGGAAGAAAAAAAACTACTTCAATTCTAATAAAGAGCATGTGACCACGGTAGGGCTGGAATGTTCCAAAGACTTGAACCAAGACCTTGACCTTTCTGTACCTATTATTTCAGTACATGGTATCTTATATGCCCTTAACAGTGCTGAACTGAGGCCAGAATCAAAACAAACCTTGGATTCTTTATACGATGTCATGAAATCGTACCCATATATGGTATTTGAAATCGGTTCGCATACTGACTGTCGTGCAAGCTATGCTTACAATGACTCGCTATCACTTGCCCGTGCCAAATCGGTAATGGACTATATGGTGGCTAAAGGCATTGACAAAGGACGCTTGGAACCACACGGATATGGTGAGCACTTTTTGCTAAACAATTGTGCGTGCGAGCCCAACGATGTTGGCCCTGGTAAAGATTGTACTGAGGAGCAACATCAGATTAATAGGCGTACCACCATCAAGATCTTACGTATGGATTTTGTGTCTGATAAGGAAAAACAAGAGCAAAAAGAGGAAGACAAATAGTATATCCTAATAAGCATACAACAAAAAAGCCACCCCAAAAAGGTGGCTTTTTTATTTAACGCAAGACGTAAGCGATTATATGTTATTCGCTTGTTAGCTCCGTGATGGCAAACAGAACACTGGCGCTATGGGTTGATTTTGATCAATATGACACTGGCCACTGAATTTGGGTTTACATGGGTATACACTTTTTGTCGGATACTTAAAAGTCAATATCCTCACAATAAATATTATATGGCCTGAAATTTTACCAAATTGCCCAAAAAGTGTAAACCTACTATAACCCTTTTGTAAACATTTGTTTTCGTTCGTGCAGGATTTTGATGCTTGTGCAACCCCGATTACTCTACTCTACTCCGTGGTCTGTGGCACACAGAACATAATTATGTTGCTTAAATGTGGTCTGTGTGCCACAGACCACGGAGTAGGATTTTGATCCTTGTGTAACCCCTGCTTTTTTAGGGTAAAAACTTAATGGCAAGGGAAGATATTCCCATTAGTAGTCCGTCGCCTCAAATTCCTGGGCACGGTCGTATATGGCTGGGATTACCCATTCACCCTTTTTATTGATATAACCGTATTTGCCGTCCTTTTTGGCAACGGCGAGGTTATTAAAGAACAGCTGGGCATCGTCAAACTGGGGCGGGATCACAAAATTTCCGGTCTTGTCTATAAAGCCCACCTTTCCATTTTCTCCATGCATGGGTGCCAAGCCGCCTTGAAAACGGCTTAGATACTCTCCATGGAACGTAGGTTTTATCACCACTTTTCCCTTGGCATTCATAAACCCGATCTTGCCCTTGTCCTTAAAACAGATCATCCCTTCCTGCATTACCAGATCTACTTCTTCATAATTCACGGAAAAGGCTACCTTGCCCTTTTTGTTCAAGAAACTGGTTGCGCTGCTGTCTTTTACATACGCCAAACCTTCTTGATAGGGCCAAGCTTCGGAATATTTTGGGAAAACAGTCATATTGTTCTCTTCATCAATGAACCCCCAATATTTCCCAAGGGCAATACTCGCTTTGCCTTCATGGAAATCCGTGGCACCGTCATAGTGCGGTTTTATCACCCATTTATCTGTAGTGTCTTTAAACCCAATCGCACCCCCATTGAGATCGGCGGAACGGATCTGCACCAGACCATCATGGAAATCACCCCCGTTTTCGAAGAACTCGAGTAATATGACAACTCCCCCCAACCTACTGATATACCCGTTGTATGTTGATTTGTCCCTGGGTTCAAAAAAAGTGACCCTGGCATGGTTATCGTGAAAACTATTGGCCTCAACAAATACAGGCTTGATCACAAATGTGCCTTTTTTGTTGATATAACCCCAGGTTCTGCCATATTTCACGGCAGATAAACCTTCACTGAAACCATGTACCATATCCATGGTGAAGGGTATTTTCACTTTGCCAAGCGTGTCAATAAAGCCCCATTTGCCATCTTTCTCCACGCCAGCATATACCTGGCCGTTTTGTGCCTCTTGGGCCAACAATGTATTTGTGGAAATCAGCCCCAAAAAAGCAGCAAATACCCACAATGAACCCTTTCCTCTCATAATGATGATTAATCTCTAATCCATTGACGGTTTATTCTGATAAAAGATGCCTGATTTTGCAAATAAGTATCTTTTTACTTTTGCAGGGCCTTCACATAGTGTGATAACACCGTAAGTTCATCCGGGCTTATCTTGGTTCCGTAAGGTGCCATGATGGAGCCGCGACCGTTTTGGATCACTGTTCTTATAGTGGTTGTATCTGATGTGGTTTTCATCAGGTTGGCAGCACCATGATTGCCAAGATCGCCCGCATCACCGTGGCAAGTAGGACATCCGTTTTTTTGATAAATAAGCTGGCCATGTTTCATCATATCATATCCCGGAGCTTTGGGATCCGTAACTACGGTAGCTGCTTCTATTTTAGGTGCCTTTTCTGGCTTTTTCAGGGTTGGGTCTTTGCGGTAGCTCAACAAGATCATATATATGAATATGATAAGGGTAAGCAGGCCGAGTACCTTGTTGTTGTTTTTGAAGGTGAATACCCCAGCCACGATGGCCACGATGAGCAACCCAAATTTAATATCGAACCAGGTTTCTGTCCAGGCATTGGTGGTCGCGGCCAAGTAAATCCCCGTGATGAGGAAAAGCATTGGCAGTACCATCTCCCCTCCTATTTTGGCCAGTTTGTTTGCCCGGAACCGCGCCAGCGCCTCGGTTTTGTTCATCAGCAGCATGATGAGCTTGATGAGGAACAACAGAACGTAGAGGGTAACGAACAGTTCGTGCGAATGCAACATGGCAGAATACAGAGGGCTCATAATTTCACTTGTTTAATTTTGACAAACTTACGCAAAAACTGAATGAAGGGAAAGAATTTGAGTCCTACGAAATGAGCGATGGATTCAGGAACTTTAACCACTAGGCCCAGTACTTTTCCCTATCTTGCCCCTGCAAACCCATGACAGACACTTTTCTTCAACTTGTTGCCAATGATGTCGTTACCCGGATGGGCGACACTTTGAAAAACAGTGTGGTTGTCTTCCCGAATAAAAGGCCGTTCGGTTATTTCGACGAAGCACTGAAAAATGCTCTTGGGTATGAAAACGACCCGCCCCAGTATTATACACTGGATGATTTTATCCTCGATCAATCCGATTACCAATTGGCCGATAATATTGACTCGTTGGTGATATTATATAAGGTATATCTGAAGTTCTATCCCCTTACCGATTTTGATTCCTTCTATGGATGGGGAAACGTGATGCTGGGTGATTTTGAAGATATTGACAGGAATATGCCCGACCCGGCCAAGCTTTTCAAAAACATATCAGCCATCAAAGACCTCGAAAAGTATTTTTTGGAAGATACTTATGTGCCTGACGAGTTTCTCTCCCCACTGAATGCTGACGATGAATTTTATCTTCAGGAAAAATCGAACGAGATATGGCAGGTCTATGCCCGCTGCTACTACGATTTCAAAAAAGAACTTCAAAAACAAAAACTGGCCTATCCGGGCATGGTGTACCGGGAAGTGGTTGAAAAGCTGGCGAAGAATGCGTCGTTACCCTCCCATACCCACTATATCTTTATCGGTTTCAATGCGCTGAGCAAAGCAGAAGAGCAAATCTTACAATACTACAACGAGCAAGGCCAAGCTTCTGTGTACTGGGATGCGGATAGTTATTACATCAACAACCCTAAAGAAGAAAGCGGCTATTTTATACGGAAGCACATCAAGGCCATCCCAAGCCCAAACCCGCAATTTTTCAGCAATGGATTTCTGATGGGCCGGAAAAACATCCATATCATCGGAGCGCCGATGCAGGTTGGCCAAGTGAAAACCCTGGGCTCAGTGTTAAAAAGATCGTTTACCGTGGATAATCAGGGTTCCACCGCCATCGTCTTGGCCGATGAAAATTTATTGGTCCCCGTGCTGTATGCCTGGCCGGGCCAAGAACAGGAAATCAATATCACGACGGGGCATCCACTCTGGCAAAATCCCTTGTTCACATTGTTTCAGTCCTTGGCTGCTTTGCAAGGGAATTTCAGGAAAGATCAGGCTTCTTTTTATCATAAAGATGTATTGGCCATATTGTCCCACCCCCTTGTCATGTCTCGGGCGGATGCTGCGGTCAAGGCATTGCAACGCAAGATAACCGATGGGCAATTGATCTATATCCCACAAAGCCTGGTACTTGCAATGCGTTCATCCTTCTTGGATTTGGTATTCCGGGATTCGGAAGGGATGGGTCTAGGGATCTATTTTGGGGATCTCCTCTCGGAAATAAAACATCAACAGGAGTGTGACCCGATTGCTGTCGAAAACCTGGAACGCATTCTCAAGCAGTTGGCCCTATTTTCAAAATCCAACGATTATGGCCTGAGCCAAAAGATCTTGATCCGTATTTTCAAGGAAAAAGTGATGCAGATCAAATTGCCCTCCGGGAATAGCCAACCCAATGCCATCCCCTTGATGGGCATGCTGGAAACCCGGTGCCTGGATTTTGATACGGTTTTCTTATTATCCGTCAATGAAGGCATCTTGCCTGCCCCTGCTAGGAACCATTCCTATATCCCATATGACCAACGGAAGGAGTTTGGCCTACCCACCAATGATGAACAGGAGCACTTGTTTGCTTATCAGTTTTATAGGTTGCTGCAGCGTGCCGCAAATATTTACTTGTTTTATGATTCAGAAACCGGGAGCGGTGGCAACGAAAAAAGCCGATACCTGCGCCAGATTGAATATTACCTGCCCAAGGCCAACCCCCATATACTGATCCACCGCAGTTCTTATTCCGTACCACTATTGAACCAACCTGCACGGGCGATATCCCTGCCAAAAGATAAGGCCTTTTTTGATGCTTTCCTGGCCAAAAACGAAAAAGGCATTTCCCCCAGCTATGTCAGTGCCTATTTTATTTGCGCACTGAGGTTCCATTTCCGCTATGTGATGCAACTGCCCGAACGGGAAGAAATAGTGGAAGACCTGGAAGCAAAACATTTCGGCACCCTATTCCATCGGCTCATGGAACTGAGTTATGAAGACCTGAAAGGCACGTTGGTAACCAAAGAAATGGTGAATGCCCTGAAAATAAAGCTTGCTTATAACATGGAACGGGCACTGAAAGACCTGCACAAGACCGAAGCAGCCGATATCCTGCAAAAAAACAGCCTGCTGGTAGAAACCGTGAAGGTACTGGCCGAAAAAACTATGGAACTCGATATGGAACATTCGCCCTTTACCTTGATAGATATGGAAAAGGAGGTAGCGGGCGATATAGCGCTAGACATGGAAGGGGCACCTAACCTGCACCTTAAAGGGACCATAGACCGCATAGATGAAAAGGATGGGCAGGTACGTATCGTTGATTATAAAACCGGAACCGTAAAAAACATGGATTTCCATTTTGGGGATGCGGAAGAAATGCTTAACAAGGAAAACAAAGAAGCGTTTCAGGCATTATACTATGGCTACCTGTATCAAAAGCAGAATCCGGGAACCACGGTGCAACCGGTGATACTGCCCCTGAAAGAAGTAGTGAAGGGATATGGCATCGTAAATAAGAACATCGGTACACCAGGAACAGCAGATTATGCGGCCTATGGGGACAAATTAAAATCAATTATCCTTGCTATCTTAGACCCCGAAATGCCAATAACCCAGACCGAAGACCATAACATTTGTGCCTCATGTAGTTACCGAAATTTTTGTATGAGATAGTGGCTATAGAACAGGTTCCCTCCGCGGATTTTACATTTGGGAAATGGAAAATGAGGGCCACCCAAGCAAGACGAAATATTAGAAAGGTTAAAATAAATTGCGTACCAGACCTCACATCCTGATAACAACGTATAAGCGCCTGCCCTATCGGCTTAGAAAAGGCATCAAGATATATTCTAGGCCCATTGCGAAATATCCCGTCATCTGCACCTTTATTGTCATGGCGCAGTTTTGTCCGGAACAATCCGTGGCGGCCCTACCCGAAGGAGGCATGTATCCGATAGCCATGCTGAATAAGGTGCCTTTGAAAAAAGCGGGCCTACGCATCAGCAACAACGATATCTATAACCCGAACGGGACCGGGATCATGCAGGCCATCGTACAGATTGGCGGGTGCACGGGTTCTTTTGTGTCGGGCGAAGGCTTGATCATCACCAACCACCATTGCGCCTTTGGCTCCCTTGCCCCGTACAGCAGCACGGGAGACAACCTGCTGGAAAAGGGATACCTAGCCAAATCGCGAAACAAAGAGCTGGCCATGAAGGGCCTTACCTGCAAAATACTTGAAAGCCATGAGGACGTGACGGACATCGTATTGCGGGGCACGGAAAAACTCACCGATGCCGTGCAAAAAAACCAGATCATTGGTAAAAACGCTGATAAACTTCGGCAAATAGAGCAGCTCAAATCTACTGATGTGGTGATTGAAGTATCGGAAATGCTACCGGGCAAAAGCTATATCATGTTTCGCTACAAGCTCATCAAAGACCTGCGCATCGTCTATATCCCACCCAGAAATATCGGCGAGTTTGGCGGGGAAACGGACAATTGGGTATGGCCAAGGCATACGGGTGATTTCTCCTTTATCAGGGCATACGTGGGCAAGGATGGCTCTGGGACCGCATTCGACTCTACCAATATACCTTACGAACCCAAAGAATACCTCAACATCAACTCCACCGGGATGCAAGAGGGAGATTTCGTGTTTATCCTGGGTTACCCAGGCCGGACTTTTAGGCAGCAGCCTGCAGAGTTTCTCAAATACCAGCAGGATTATCAGTTGCCCCTTATTTCAGAGCTATATGAATGGCAGATAAACACCACCCTGCAACTGGGCAAAACCGACTTGGCGTACAAAATAAAGCAGGACCCGAAGATCAAGTCCCTGGCCAATACCATGAAAAACTACAAGGGCAAGCTGCAAGGGCTGCAAAAGCTGGACCTATACCAAGCCAAGAAAAAGGAAGACCAGCAAATGGCCGATAAGATAGCCGACCCTGCCCTGAAGCAAAAATACCTGGCCACCCTGCATGATATTGAGGACACCTACCATACCGCCGAAGCCGAGTACAAAAAATACGCTTGGTACACGCAGCTGCTGAGCGAAAGCAATATCATACGCATGGCACATATAGTGGATGAGTACAAGACCAAAATGGCCCCGAAGAAACAACCGGATGCCGCCCTTCGCGCTGAGTACACCAAGCTGCTGCGAGGCTACTACAAGGGACTGTACCTACGATATGATACCCTGTACCTACAAAAAATGCTGACCGATGCCTATGGATTTGATGAAAAGAACCAACCAGAAAATTTCAGAGACGGATATGCAGGGTTCAATATCCAGCTAAGAATGGCCATAAAAGATAGCCGGTTGTTGGACAGCAGCTTTATGATAGAATGGGTCAATTCCAGACCTGGGAAAATATCACGGTTCCGGGACCCATTTGTTAGTTTTGCCCATAGTTATTATATTGATTATCATCGGCTCGATTCCGCACAAACGGCCATCAAGGCCAAGTTGGAGGCACTGCAGGCAACCTATATCGACATAAAGATGCAGGTATTGCAAGAACAGTTTATCCCAGATGCCAACCATACCATGCGGATAACGTACGGCTATATACAGGGATTGAGCGCCAAGGACGCCGTTTATTACCAGCCCTTTACCACCGTGGGCGGCATGATAGAAAAGAACGGGCAATGCGAAGACTATACCGCCAATGACAGCCTGATGAAAATATACCGGCAAAACATACAAAACGCCCAGAATGCCCACAAGGACGTACCACTTTGCCTGCTGTACAGCACCGATACCACGGGGGGTAACTCCGGCAGCCCTGTCCTCAACAAATTTGGGCAACTGGTGGCCATCAACTTCGACCGCAACTATGAGGCCACGATAAATGACTATGCCTGGAACGAAAAATACAGCCGCTCTGTAGGCCTTGACATGCGTTTTGTGCTCTGGGACCTGAGCAAGGTAGCAGGCGCCAAAAATATATTGGCGGAGATGTTTATAGATGAATAGGATACAAACTATCTCCATCCTGCATCTAAATTCCAGCAATTTCGAGCCCTACAAGGGCGCAATATCTCAGCATAGGGTATCGCCCTATGATATGGTGAAATAAATTCCAGCAATTTCAAGCCCCGAAAGGGCGAAATATCTCAGCATAGGGTATCGCCCTATGATATTGATTGGCGAATTTTGGATCCGTGGCCGTTTATGCCCGAGGGCTGCACCCTCGGCTGATATATTGGGCCCCTTCAGGGCATTGATGAAGAAAAATCCTGAGAATAGGCAAAGGAACACCTTGAACCCTTATATTTGAGCATGGCGTGGCATGGGCGGAAATATTTCTTCAAAGTACTGGGTACAATGTTTATTGGGATTTTGGTGGTTTCTTGCAAAAACACCGACAAAACGGAACAAAATTCTAAGCTACTTGGGCATTGGGTTAACGTAGATGATTATCAATTGTCTTTCACAGATGCCTCACAGAATTATGTCAATTTATTTAAAGTAAGATTTTCCGAAACAGATACCATTACAAAAAACGGGGAGGTTCTTACTTTTTTGAGAAATTATTCATGGACGCATTTGAATCGCGATACCAACAAATATGTTTTTAAGATATCCAAAGTGTCAGATAGCTTTTTATACCTTACACCAATTTCAAAATTCGCTGGGTATATGGTGGATTCAAGTGGTTTTTTAAAATTCATCCGTAAAGCTTATCTACAGGATAAATCAATAAGACTTGAAAAAATCATTTTTCATTCTTCCTTGTGTTTTGGAACATGCCCCAAACTCGATATTGAGATTGATAGCAACCATATGGCCTTTTTGAAAAGAGCAGTCATAAATGAAGTTGGAGGTAATTGGAATTTGAATCAAATAAAATCTGGCAATTTCAAGGGCAAATTAACTGATTCAAGCTATAACGAATTGGTTCGTCTTTTACAATCTTGTTTTTTGAGGGATCTAAAATTTCCGAATATTCTATGTTGTGATGCCTCCGTTGTAACATTAATTATTTATTATAACGGCCAAAGAAAGGTTCTTAGAAGCATGACCCCGCCACTAATCGCAGATGGGTTGATTACCTATTTTAGGAAATTTGGGAAGAACCCTAATCTAAAAGGAACTACAGAAAAATTTGAAATAGAGGACATCCCAGAATAAGCTCCAAAAAAAAACATGATGCGGCCTGAGAAGATTTTGCCCAACAACATCCATAGAACTATTTTGTCCTTCTACCATAAGCCTCAACAATGCCCTTAAAAATATACAAATCATCTGCTGGCTCGGGTAAGACCTTTACTTTGGTGAAGGAGTACCTGAAACTATGCTTGCCGGATACCAATAAATTCAGGCATGTGGTGGCTATTACCTTTACCAATGCCTCCGCGGCGGAGATGAAAGACCGGATATTGAAAACCCTGGAGGGCTTGGCCAATGGGGAACAACAGCAAATCGCCACAATTTTGCTGGAAGAAGGCATCAGCCAA
>Ga0206900_1105_pt1 | contig 22000 bp, 18 predicted proteins | sample Alteio_BWOrgHeat_46_FD_153235 | JGI IMG/M metagenome (GOLD analysis project Ga0206900, IMG submission 153235) | Enriched cells from forest soil in Barre Woods Harvard Forest LTER site, Petersham, Massachusetts, United States -... | ecosystem: Environmental > Terrestrial > Soil > Temperate forest >... | reverse complement strand
GCCGATGGGCCAAACCTGCCACACCAACGGTTTTATCATTCGGAAGATTGGAAGCCAATGGTGCCACCAATGTAATCCCCAATGAAGTGAAGATAGAAGGGACCTTCCGCACATTTGATGAAGAATGGCGGACAACAGCGCACCAAAAAATGAAAGACCTTGCCAAAGGCCTGGTAGAAAGCATGGGTGGTACGGTGGATTTCAACATCATGAATGGCTATCCATTTCTGAAAAACGACGAAGCACTTACCCTAAAATTAAAATCCGCAGCAATAGCATATATGGGTGCTGAAAACGTGGTTGACCTAGAACTGCGCACCACTGCCGAAGATTTTGCTTTTTATACCCACCATGTACCCGGTTGTTTTTACCGCCTGGGCACTGGAAACCCTGCCAAAGGGATCACCGCACCCGTACACAATGCCCGATTTGATATTGACGAAGAAGCCTTGAAGACCGGTATGGGCTTGATGGCCTTCCTGGCATTGACTGAATCAGGCATTTAACATTGAAACCATAAAAATATTATCATGATACGATTTGCCACGGGCCTTTTTTTTAGCTTATTGTTGATCAATGGCTTACTGAGTTCCTGCACCAAGGTTGACACTACAAAGGTGACCAATGCTATTAACAATGTAGCATCCTCATCCCTCACTGCCAATATTTCCTCTGCCTCATGGAGCGCTGATGCAGCGAGTGGCGTTTCTAAAGCGGGCGTGATCTTGATATCTGGTGCTCAGACCAATGGCACATCATTGCAGATTACTATGCCAGCTACCATAACCCCAGGCAGCTATGCTTTTGGCGTAGGGACAGCCTATAACCTGGCCTACAGTAAAAACCAAGCCACCAATTACGTAGCAGGTTCGGGTTCCTTGGTCATCAGTTCTTTTGCTGACAGCACCATAGCAGGCACATTTAGCGGAAGTATGGCCAACCCCCTCGTCAGCACGGATACACTTTCGGTGACCAGCGGTAAGTTTTCCGTGAAATTATGATGGCATCCCACTAATTTCCCTATTGCATCCCCAAATTTATTGGAATGCGTCCAATCCCTAATTTTGTAAAAAAGCTGATTTTCATTTGAGTGAAAATACCCATATCAGCCACTTGGTGGAACATCTATTCCGGCATGAAGCTGGTAAAATGGTTTCAGTTCTTACGCGCATTTTTGGACCGGGTAACCTGGAACTCGCTGAAGACGTAGTGCAGGACACGCTTATTGAAGCCATGCATCAGTGGGCTTATAAAGGGCTGCCTGACAATCCCTCGCAATGGCTTATAAAAGTAGCCAAAAACAAAGCTTTAAACATCCTAAAACACGAAAAGCATAAACGTATATATGCCGAAAGCCTGCAAAGGATATCTGAAGTAGATTGGACAACAGAAGACTTGTCCGATAACTTCTTTTCAGAACAGCATATACTGGATGATCAACTCCGTATGATATTTACTTGTTGCCATCCTGCTATTTCGACAGATTCACAGATTGCCCTTGCCCTGAGGACACTTTGCGGTTTCAGTACCCAAGAAATTGCCAATGCCTTCCTGACATCAGAAGAAAATATCCATAAACGCCTCGTGCGTGCCCGACAAAAGATACGTGATGATAAAATCCCGTTTGAGGTGCCGATCGGAAAAGAACTTATCAAAAGGTTAGGCACTGTTCTTGAAACCATTTATCTATTGTTCAATGAGGGGTACAGTGCATCAAAGGGGGAAGCATTGATCCGCTATGAACTTTGCGAAGAGGCCATGCGCCTGGGGGAAATCATCAGGTTGCACCCCCTGATGGATGAACAACCAGAAGTATATGCCTTGCTTGCCCTTATGCAATTGAATGCATCAAGGTTCCAATCACGGATTGATGAAGATGGGCAGCTCGTAACCATGGCCGATCAAAACAGGGCACTATGGGACAGGGACTTGATAGCCAAGGGCATGGCAAACCTGGAACGATCCAAAGCCAATCATCGGGTTTCCATGTATTGCATTCTTGCCATGATATCGGCCTATCATTGTTCTGCTCCCCATTTCGAGGCAACGGATTGGCAAGGCATTCTCTCCATGTATGATAATCTAGCTGTTATCAACCGATCCCCATTGGTCTTACTCAACCGAACCATTGCCCTTTCCAAAGTGAATGGCCCAGAAATAGCCCTGAAAGAACTTGAGCGACTGCACAATATCCCTGCCTTACAGACCTATTATCTCTTTTATTCCACTGCCGCTGAATTTCTTATGGAATCGGGTGATTTTGAAAAAGCCAGAGAAAACCTAAAAACAGCCATAGAATACACCGATATCCCGTCAGAAAAGGAGTTCCTGCACAAAAGGCTGAACCAATGCCAAAAAAATATTTTTTGAATGCCATGTCCCCAATCATCCTTATCGGTTGTCTTTATGATGAACTTAAATTATTTTTTCACCCATCTGCCTAAAAGCAGAACAAAACAAAAAAAATGAAAGACTATCTATTGCTCATCAAAACCGAAGGAAATGTTTGGACCGATTTATCACCCGAACACCTGCAAAAACACATGGAAAATGGAGGCGCATACATTGGCAACCTAGCGCAAAATGGAACTTTGAAGAGTGCCCAGCCACTTGATAAAGGCAGCAGGATCGTTACCAACGAAAATGGGCAGCTAAAAGACGGGCCATTCAACGAAACAAAGGAAGTGGTGGCCGGATATTTTCACATTGTCGCCGAAGATATGGATGCTGCGGTGGCCATTGCCAAAGCCAACCCTATTTTCAAGGACATACCCACAAAAATAGAGGTGCACCCTATGATGCCGATCGGAGGCAATTAGACTATTGAAAACAGGATCTATACCCCAAAAGCTTCCTTTGCAAAATGAAGCTTTTGGGGTTTTATTTTCTTGTTTATGGCAGTTCTCCAGGCAGCTTCTTGATATATCTGCCTTCATTTACCCAAAATAGCCAAAAAACAGTTGGCCCTTTTTGAAGGAGCAAAAGAACCGCCTGAAATAAAAAAACAATAGGTTTTCCTTGTTCCAGATACAAGTATTTGATTAGCCTTATCCGAAAAGAAAGGATAACTGCTGAAAAATAGGTCGTTGAGAAAGATTTTATACCGCTGTTGGCTTTTTCAATCTCATCAAACATGCTCTTTAGCTTCCTGTATTTTTCGTGATCCATTTTTATCCTACCCATCACAAAACTAAAAAGCAAGTCAAAATCGCCATCATTACACTTTAATCGCATTTGCTCCAATTTTGACCGGAACAATGACTCCAACACACTAAGCCGAATGGAGTTATTGGAAATATGACTGGCCTGGGTATCGCTCACGCGATAATACAACAAGGGTTTAGTCAAATTTTTTATGGTGCCGCCAGCCATCACCGCCCGATACCATAGATCAAAATCTTCCCCGATATTTATTTCAGTGTTATACCATAAGCCATTTGCGACAATGAATTCCCTGCGCAGCATCACTGTCGGCTGGGCCAATGCGTTCCTAAAAAACAAATGGCTGGCAATATATCCTGGATCAAATGGGTACGTTTTGATAAAGCGGTAACTGTCTGAAAATATTTCTCTAGCCGTGCCCAAAATATCCGTGTCCGGATGTTTTTCAAGAAAATTGAATTGTTCCTGTAGCCTTTCCGGAAAAGCGATATCGTCTCCATCCATTACGGCAATATATTTCCCGGTGGCGATGCCCATCCCCAAGTTGCGCGAGGCAGATACGCCTAGGTTGGTTTCGTTATTCAAATACTTGATTCTGGTGTCGGCATAAGACTTAATGATGGCTTCCGTTTCATCGGTCGAGCCGTCGTTTATAATAATGAACTCAAAATCCTTAAAGCGTTGCCCCAGCATACTGTCTATGGCTTCCCTGATATAGGGGCCGCAATTATAGACTGGCATCACTATGCTTATCGCTGTCATCAAGGGCATTTTAAGGGGTAAAATTAAGGATTTTAAAACTCAAAGAGGGACAAGACCATGAGGCTGATGCCAGCGGACATGTAATTATATAAATGGCAAAAGCATCATTTTTCGCATGGCAAATTAGATTTTGTACTCATTGTTATTTTGTACCATCAAATCAAACCAAAAATGAAAACACATTATAGCATAGAACCCCGCAACAAACAAACCATAAAAGGGAGGCTACTAAAAACCACGGTAGCTGCAAGTATCCTCGGATTGGTGATCGTACTTCTATTCGTTTTCAATATCGGAAATATAAGGCATGCCTTTGCCAGCCCTGGGACAGTGTACTATTCAGCAAATAACGGCGAATGGGATAGTGTAGGCACTTGGTCTACGATAGGATATGGAGGTGCCATTAGCGCCAACTATCCAAAAGCAGGTGATGTGGTGAATATTTCGGGTTTTAAAATCCGTGTCTCAAAAGCCGATGCAGCATGTGGTAATATTACCGTCACAAACGGTGGCAGTGGCATATATATCAGCAATGGCCACCTATTGAACAGCAGCGGAAGCCTGGCCATGAATGCCAACTCTGGCAATGGCACTATGGATTTCAGTGTTACGGGTAACAATTCCGCGGCGAGCATTGCCACAGATTTTACCAATAGCATGTCAGGTGGCAACATACAGCTCAATATCACCACTACCAATAATGCTGTTATCACCGCAGGCTACAATTTTTGGCTTACCTATACCTCTGGCGGTGGTTGCATCAATATGAGTCTCAAAAACAGCTCCCAACTATCTACAGCCACAGTGAATTATACCTCATCGGTGGCGAACAAGGCAATCATTACCATGAACAATACATCGTCATTGTATCTCAGGGGGAACATCACAAGGAAAGACAGCAAAATGCTGTACGGCTCCCTGAAATCTTATGACAGTTCTTTGGTGTACCTGAAGGGCAGTGCCCAGCAGCAGATAAATGTGGCCCAAGGGGGAGATACCATGTTCATTGCCAAAATGCTTATCAGAAACACCAATGCCACAGTTCCACAAGTTACATTGTTCGGCAACATAAACATTACCAACAACCTGATTATCACGTCGGGAGTGGTAAAAACCACTTCAACGGGCATGTTCGTCATTGAATCTGGTGCCACGGTTACCACCGGCAGTACCAGTTGCTACATAAGTGGGCCAATGCGCAAAGACGGAAACAGTGCATTTTTATTCCCTATCGGCAAAAATGGCACCTATGCCCCGCTTGGGATTTCTGCCCCTACCTTATCATCCAGTTTTGTTGCAGAATATTTCAATTCAGGGGCTACGAATACCTCCAGCAAAGATACTGGTTTGGCTACGGTGAGTAATTTGGAATACTGGGATATCGAGCGTCCGAGCGGAAATGGAGCAGCAGCCGTTACCTTATATTGGTACAATGCAACAGGCAGCAAAATCACCTCTCCAACCCAATTGCGCGTATCTGAATACAATTCTTCTACCCACAAATGGCAAAGTTGGGGAATCGCATCTTATACCGCATCAGGCACCACAGGGTCTATTACCTCTCAAGCCATGTCTTCTTTTGCGCCGATTACCTTTGGCTCGCATACCACTGTCAATGCGCTACCTGTTTCATTGCTTAGCTTTGAAGCTGATCGCCAAGGAGATGCGGTGGAACTGAAATGGGCAACTGCATCGGAAACAAACAACAATTATTTCAATATCGAACGAAGCCAAGACGGCACCCTGTTTTCGGATATAGGCAAAATAGATGGACATGGCAATAGCACAGAAATCTTGAATTATGCCTTTACGGATCCAAACCCATTGATCGGTACTTCCTATTACCGGTTGCGCCAAACAGATTACAACGGCCATTCCGAAACTTTTGAAATGAAGGCCATAACCATAACCGGTGACGTGACAGCACTGGCACCTCCGAGCCCCAATCCTTTTACAGACCATTTCAACCTGGAATATAGCCTGGCACAAGAAACAGATATCACCCTTCAAATCGTGAACCTGAACGGGAGCATCCTTTCAGAGGAAAAACTGCACGGGAACCGGGGGAAGAACGAATACCGCTTCGTAAATGGAGCTACGTTGCGCAATGGCCAGTACATCTTGCGCCTCGGCAATGGAGCAGGTGTGATGAGCGAGAAAATCGTGAAAGTGATTTAACCCCTTTTACCATCCTTTCAATTGATCTGCTGCAAAAATCCACTCTGGTGTGGTTAATGTGGCAGTAATATCCGAAAGGTTATACCATGGGCTTGTATCGGGCTTCGTCATGTTCTTCAATACTTGTATGTCTTGGGCGGGCATATAACTTTGGGCAAGCATAAAGGTTTTATGGCCTGCCTTATCTTCGGCCATATCCACTACTATCACGGCATGGCCCGGACTTCCGCCTTTGATAAAAACATCACCTATCTCCATATCCTTGATGGGTTTAGCATTCAGTAGTTTTGAAAGGGCCAAGGTGCCGGCATAATCAAATACAACATCCATGTACTTCCTGAAAACCTGATAGTTGTTGGCAGGTTCGGCTGATCTTTCCCAATAGGCCTGTTCATTTCTTATTTTCACCCGGTATCCCTGCATCCAGTGTGCATAATCGCAGGTAAAACCACCGTTGAAATTAAAACTTATCTCATCGTATCTCTTTTGGCCAAATAGGTATTCTCCCCGCAATCGCATTACGGCATCGGCGCATTGTTGCAAGTCAGTGTTACCAATATCCATGTCCACCACGGCATCATATACATCGTTTTCTTTTGTCTGGCCATTAAACAGTTTCACTTTGGCACCGTCCGGTTTTAGGGAGAGCCTCCTGAGGTATTCCGTAAAAGAATGTGGCGGCGTTGCCATTCTTTTAAATCCTTTCGGTGCCAGAAAACGGGTTTCCAAAGTAGTCCCTGATTTATTCAGGACATCATGGTTTTCCTTTTTATGGTTGTTCCCAGATCCTGAAACGCAGCAAATAAGGACAGAGGAAGAAAACAATGTTATGAAAGCGCCAAGTATTTTCATACTGGACATTAACTTAGAAAACACAAGATTGGTATCTGGTCGAGCAATTAAATGATTGCTTATTTCTTCACATACACCGAAAACTTTTGTGCGTGTGCTATCATCACCGGGTAGATATCGTTCACCGGATAGTTGCTCTCAAAAGCTATAAAATGCATCTTCCCGGGGTCAACGAAATTATGGCTTTGGGCGGTGAACTTTATGATTTGGTCAGCAGGATTAATATCAGGGGCTTGGTTGTCCTTGCAGAGCAGGAAAACGGGAGTTCCAGGCTTGTCCTCCCCAATCACCAAGTAGTTACCCGGAGTGCTAATTTTAAAAACCATGTTGCTCAGTGTATCTTGCTTTAAAGTATCGGGCACCTCCACTATTTTTGCTGGCAAAAAAGGTTTGGGATTGGCTTTTAAATAGACCATGATATTGTACATCGTAGGTTTGTTGTCCTTGAGCGAAGACAGGTAATATTTGTTGTTATTCACTGAAAAATATACCGGCAATATGCCCATGCCTTCAAAATCAGTGAGACAAACCACACCGTTTTGGTACTCGAAAGCCATCACTATTTTTACGGATTTCACGTTGGCCATGATATTCACAAAAGAATCCAATTTTTGGCCGGGCATTACCTCGCTCAGGGCATTGTGGCTCGCTTTGTCAAACAGATCCTTTACTTTGGCAACGTCTTTTTGTCGGTAATAATACATGGCAGTTGCTAATACCTCAAATGGAGAATTTTTCTCTTTTGAGGGTTGGTCTACATTCGGCAATACACCTTCTCCTTTGCCAAATCGCACCCCTTTTATTTCATAGTGCACGGTATCATTATAGGTGGCCGCAGAATCCTTTTGGATCCCGAAGATATACACCGGGATATTGACTTTAAATGCCTTGAAGCTCAATTCAGGGTATTCAGCTGGAGATGCTTTGGAGTGATGTGCTAATAAAAGCACAAGCGCTGCTAGTAGAAGAGTTGGGATTTTTTTTGTGACGTACATGATGAATGTGGGCTACGGAGTATTAAAATATATTCACCGGTTTGCAAAATCCCTGCATCAGGGTATAGCTCACCGAATTGGTGACACACCATGCCGTAGTGACTGAGCCAGAAATGGTGAGGTCACCCGTGCAAAGGGAACAAGGGGGTTGTGCCGCTTGCCATACTCCGTTTTTCCTGCATGCGGTACAGCTAAGTCCTGCCCCATCCACATTTAAAGTCAATTCTGCACGCACAAATCCTGCTGCCAAGCTGCAACCCACACCGCCACCAACAGATCCCGTTGCTTTGCCATTGATACAAAGCTCATCTTTGCCACAAGTACTGGCGGCGGAGACCGTACCACTGATGCCTACCTGCCATTTTACAACAGCATCTATTGAGGCAATACCTGGTATGGATGCTCCTGGAATGGGGAAGTGACAGTTTTGCCCATAAGAATAGCCAAAGGTGACGGCAACAGAAGATCCGTCTTTAACGGCACCATCACAACAGAGCTTATAATAACTGATGTTACCGCCCGTGGTAAGGCCGTGGTTGCTTAGTTCATTCACGCAGGGGCTCACGGCAAACTTTCCCGTGAAAGCAAATGCCTGTTCCATCATGTTCACTATTTTCCCGAAATTCTTCACATACACAAACCAATTCATCTGTTCGATATCATATGATTTGGCTTTATTGGGGTTTACGGCTATCGTCTTAGCTGCAAGCGTCACCGGGCCTGCTGTTGCATTGACTGTTACATCAGTTGTTTGCTGCCCAAATCCTGTTGTGATCTTTGCAGGGTTATAGGTCACTTTTGGATGGCACACCCCATCGAAAGTAGTTGTTGCAACCGAATCGGTAACGGTGGCACCTTGGGTCACATCCGTCGTCGTCACGCATTTGGGAAGGGTGAATGAGGTAAGCTTGCCCACTTCGATAATGCCGCTGCTGTTTTTAGAAGCGCCACCGATAGAGTAGGTCGCAGTCACCATTCCTGATACAAAATTGCCTGGTAGGTTGACAGGAACATGATTTCCAGTAAAATTCCCAAAAGGTGTGCTCCAAGTCAGTATTCCACCTGATGGCCAGACTATCGCATCCAAATAAGCGACCCCATTGTTACATACAATAGTATCAGGGTTTACCCGGCAATCGATGCCATAAAACTGGAAAAGCAGGGTAACGGTTTGTGGAAACTGATGTTGTTGTCCGGTGGAACAGGTGGTCCAATGCCCATCGTCTTTAGCGGTAAAAGAACCTGATGTCATGATACCTGTACCTGGCTGTTGCGTAACGAAGACCTGTCCGGTAAAATCTTCACAATTGGGAGGCTGTACTTCCGCGGGATGCCTATTGCCATGGTCGTCATAGGTTGGGCAACCAGGTCCTACAACGTTTGCATGGTCTGGGGTCACCGTAATGGGACCATTGATATTGACAAGCTTGATATTCACGATTCTGCCTTCGTCGGCGCACCCGGGCACACTGCCGTGTACAATGGGTTGGGTGAGGTCATAGGGTTGCTGATCGCTGAAATAATAAGAATAAGGCCCGAGGACCGTATTTCCCATACTGCCGCTAGCGGAGCCTGAGCTTCCCAATGGGTTTTGGCTTCCGGGATTGGTAGTATTGCCCGGTTGGTTTTGACCAAAAGATTGGGTACTACAACATAAAAATGCAATGACAATGGAGGGGTACAAACGTTTCATGGTTCGACATATTGAGGGTTTACGTTATTGGTTCCTGAAACTGAGAGTGCTGTCTGTTAACAGCCTAAGACAAAAGTAAAAAGGTTTTTTGAAAAGGCAAAATTATTTTTTGGGTCCGAGACTAGATCATCGCAGATTCCCAGAGATGTATTTTGGGACCAGAATTCGGGATACGGCCAAACCTTTATCTTTGTGTTCGATCCTAAATGAGAAATTCTATCCCAGCTTTCAGACATCTTATTTGCCAGGCCATAGTGGCTTATCTTGTAATGGGCAGCGTCTTTGCCCAAACTTCATCTGATTCTATTCATGTATTGTTCATTGGCAATAGTTTTACCGTAAACCGGAATACGCCTGAAACCTTCAAGGCCCTAACAGTGAGCGCCAAACTTCCGGTGAGTGTGGGGAGCTATACCCGGAGGGGTACCGGGGTTGATTTTTTTATTAAAAGCGATAGTTGTTGGCGGACCATTACCTCCAAAAAATGGGACTATATTGTCTTTCAGGATCGTCAGGCCGATTATTATGAACTTCCAGGAACCTTCCCAAAAGATGTTTTGGAAAACAACCTAAAATTCCAGGATTCCATCAAAAAGCGGGTCCCCGGTGTAAAAATCGTTTACGTAGCAGGCTGGGAGCGTCATAATGGTTTCCCGCAACGTTTCAGGAATGATAATACCCGATTGTTGATCAACAGGATATTGGCCAATTATGACTTCCTAAACCACCAACCAAACGTCAACAATATCATTGCACCGGTGGGGGTTGCTTGGAAAAGGGTCGCGCGGCAAAGAAAGGATTTTTACCTGATTGATCCCCAAGATTATCGGCATCCCAGCAACCAAGGGGGCTATTTGTATGCATGCGTAGTATTTGCAACTATTTTCATGCAAAGCCCGGTGGGCTACAACTACCCGTTGGGTATCTTAACCGATGAAGCGTCCTATCTGCAAAAAATGGCCTATCAATCGGTTATGGATACTATTTCATACACTAATCTGGGAACGTATGATCTCCCTTGCGGCAAGTACAAAGACCTTTTGATTGCTGCGCCTGGCTATAGTCATTATCAATGGTACAAGAACAATACAATGATCCAGGGCCAACGTATCAATGTCCTTCGTTGCGATGACCCGCTTTCGTTCTATTCGGTGACTGCCCAAGATGAAAAAGGCGCAATAAAAAGATCCTTTGGCCAATATTTATCGACGATTCCTTTTGTACCTGATTCGGCTTACTTGACCAATCTCCACTTGTTTGGGCGATCCACTGGAGAAGTTACCGTATTCCCGGATGTAACCCATCAAACGATTAACATGATTGAATTTAGCAAAGGGCCTTTCACTGTTTTGCTTTATGACAACCATGGAAAAACCATTAAGAAATGGTCATTCGATAAAAACCTGCTGCAAAGCACTATGGTATTGGATGTAGGGCCCTTGACCAACGGGTTGTATGGAGCCCGAATAATTTCAAATACTAAAGATAGTTATGCTACATTCATGATCAGGCAATAAGCCTCCTCGTGTGCAACTTTGGAACGAATGAATGTATTATAGATAGTATATCGCCTCGGCCAAAGACAGGCATGCCCCGTCTCTACTAACAATGCCAACGCGATATGCAATTCATTTCGCAATACGCAATACGCAATACGCAAATCGCTTCCCCGCCTTATCTTTGCACCTATGCAAGCACAGGAAATTCGCGATACCTTCTTATCTTTTTTCAAGGAAAAAGGGCACAAGATAGTGCCCTCTGCTCCTATTGTGGTGAAAAACGACCCTACCCTGCTCTTTACCAACGCGGGGATGAACCAGTTCAAGGACTATTTCCTGGGCAATAAAAAAGCCACCGATACCCGCGTAGTGGATACCCAGAAATGCCTGCGTGTGAGCGGCAAGCACAATGACCTGGAAGAGGTGGGCATTGATACCTACCACCATACCATGTTCGAAATGTTGGGCAATTGGAGCTTTGGCGATTATTTCAAAAAAGAGGCCATTTCCTGGGCTTGGGAATTGCTCACCGAGCGGTACAAACTGGATAAAGACCGTATATATGTCACTGTTTTTGAAGGCGATAACAAGGAAGGGCTGGCTGAAGACGCTGAATCAAAGGAAATATGGGGCAGACTTATTGACAAGACCCGAATATTGTACGGAAACAAGAAAGACAATTTTTGGGAGATGGGCGATAGCGGCCCTTGTGGCCCCTGTACGGAAATACATTACGATATAAGGCCGGATGCGGAACGAAAAGAAGTTCCAGGCCATAAACTCGTAAACAACGGCCATCCCCAGGTAATAGAAATATGGAACAACGTATTCATAGAATTTAACCGCAAGGCCGATGGTTCACTGGAACAACTCCCTGCCCGCCATGTGGATACAGGAATGGGGTTTGAACGATTGGTGCGAGTGATGCAAGGGAAAAGTAGCAATTATGACACGGATATATTCATGCCGCTCATCAGAAAGATGGAAGTCGATTTCCGGCTGAAATATGGCAAATCTGAAATTGACGATATTGCCTTCCGGGTGATAGCAGACCATATCAGGGCAGTGACATTTACCATTGCCGATGGGCAGTTGCCATCCAATACGGGGGCTGGCTATGTCATCCGACGGATATTGCGCCGGGCCGTTAGATATGGATATACTTTCCTGGGCATGCAAGAGCCATATATCTACCAGTTGGTAACGATATTGGCTAACCAATTCAAAACCGTGTTCCCTGAAGTCTATAAACAAGAAGATTTTATCAAAAACGTAATCCGTGAAGAGGAAGCATCATTCCTGCGGACGCTGGCATCTGGCACCAAGCTTTTCGACAAGCATATCGAAAAAATGGAAGGCAAAACCATCAACGGATCTTTTGCTTTCGAACTATATGATACTTACGGGTTTCCATTCGACCTTACCGAATTGATGGCACGGGAAAAAGGCTTCCATGTAGACGAAGAAACCTTTAAAAAGGACTTAGCCCAACAGAAAAAACGCTCCAAGGCAGATGCGGAAAAAGAACAGGGCGATTGGATTGTTATTTCTGAAAGCAAAGGGCCAACGGTCTTCTTGGGATATGATGAAAATGAAGCAGATATCCATATCCTACGTATCAGGACCGTAGCGCAAAAAGGAAAAACGACTTATCATGCTGTATTCGACCAAACCCCATTTTATCCTGAAGGCGGTGGACAAGTTGGCGATACCGGCACGATAACCAACTCCGAAGAAACCCTGAACATTTTGAATACGTTCAAGGAAAACGACCTGATCATCCATGAACTGGAAAACATCCCAGTAAATCCAAATTTGGTATTACATGGCGTAGTTGACAAGAAAAAGCGGGTAGATACCGCTGCAAACCACTCTGCCACGCATTTGCTGCATGCGGCATTGCGCAGGGTGTTGGGTACCCATGTGGCCCAAAAAGGCTCATTGGTATATGATAAGGCACTTAGGTTCGATTTTTCGCATTTTGCCAAGATGACCGATGATGAAATAGCCAAGGTAGAGCATATCGTGAATGAAAAAATACGCGAGGATATCCACTTGCAAGAAGATCGTTCGATCCCCAAAGAAGAAGCCGAAAAGAAAGGTGCCATGATGCTGTTTGGGGAAAAATATGGGGAGAAGGTACGGATGATCACCTTTGACCCTGCTTATTCCATAGAGCTATGTGGGGGGATACACACAAAATCCACTGGGCGATTGGGCTTTTTCAAGATCGTAAGCGAGAGTGCCGTTGCCGCCGGGGTGCGCCGGATAGAAGCGGTGACTGGCCCCGAAGCCGAACGCATGATTGACGAACAGTTTGCCTTGGCCAAAGAGCTGAAAGAAATGTTGAAAAACCCGAAAGACCTGATAGGGGCCGTGGAGCAGTTACGCACCGACCTGAAAACCCAGGGGCAGGAACTGGATAAACTGAAACAGGAGATCTATGTTGCCAAAGCCAAGGAATTTGCGGCGAACCTGAATGGTGAACCAATCATTGCCCAAATGCTGGCACCAGAATTTGCCCGCGATGCTGAAATGCCCAGACAAATGCTCACCGAACTGCGCAAATTGAAACCAGAAACCCTGTTCCTGCTTGGGGCGGTGGTGGATGGCAAACCCTACCTCTGGCTTGCTGCCCCCGATGCCCTGGTGGCCAAAGGTTTTCATGCAGGCAATACCATCAAGGAAATCGCCAAAGAAATGCAGGGTGGAGGTGGCGGACAGCCTCATTTTGCGACCGCCGTAGGCAAAGATGTGAACGGACTGGGAAAAGCACTGGAAAAAGGGAAAGGAATGATGACGGGTGACAGATAGCAGTGACAGATAGCAGCAAAAAAATGAGAGGCGTTGAAACTTATTATAGAAGTACCATTGTTATAGAAATTTACTACTTTTGAACAATTTATGTCAATAACTGAAATACAGCTTTTTACGGCTTTAAAGCACAAATTAGGAGAAATTGAGGCTGAACAACTTGTGGAATTTGTAAAGACTGAAGTAAAGGCTGAACTGGACACCAAAACTTCATACCTCGCAACAAAAGAGGATATTGCAAACGCAAAAGTGGACACCATTAAATGGGTTTTCGGTTTCTTTGTTGTCTTGATATTAGCCATCATCGGCTTGTACTTCAAACATTGACATTTATTATTAGCTTGACATCAAGGGAAATTGAATGAATTTACTATAGTTAATTCGTTTTTTTCATAGCAGTTTTCAACTTCCCGCAAACGAATCACAAAATCCACCATCCTTATCGCTTTTTCGTTGCTGTTAAAAGACAAGAGATCGCCTTAGAAAGCACTGAAATCCAAAAGATATTGATACACCGCTAAGAGAACGTTATTGTTGACATGGGTTGCTGCCAAGTGATCCAGGAACACTTATTTTCTTATTCTTTTTTCCCATTTGTCCTATTTCCCCAAACCCCAATCGTCTTGATGGGGTATTCTGAAATTGAGGACAAACAACTAAACAATAACTATATCATGAAATCAAAAATGAACTTCAACCTGCTCACTGTTACGGGCAAAGTGAAACCAACCAGCGTAGAAGCCACCTGCGAACTGCACAACATGACGGCGGGCAACCCTCAAGGCGTGGCTGCAGCCAAAGCACTCGGCGATATGAGCCACATGACCTATATGCCTTTCGATCCATCCGGGGCATTTTCCGGCGATCTTTTGTTCTTGGATATCTGGAACAATCTTGAAGGGCTGAACCAGTTTTTTGGCGATCACCAGGTACAGGCAGGCGCAGAAATGATGTTCGCCTCCCGCGAAGGAGTGGTATGGAGCAAGCTTGAAAACTATCTTCATTTCAACTTTCCAGCTCCTACGGGTCATAACGACAGGATAGTGGGAATGATACGCGGTACGGTAAAATCCATCGAAGAAGCCGAAGACATACACAATGCAGCCATGGAAAAACGGGTGGCCCCGGCACGTATCGATGGCCTCTTGTCGCACGAGTTTTATGTTCGGCTAGCGGCACCTGGTTCTCCGGAAGCCTTGGAAGTTCTGGGCCTGGATATCTGGTCAAGTGCAGAAGGTATGGGCAAGCATTATATGGGACCCGATTATCAAAATTCAGGTGCCGATAAAATATTCAATGCCAAACCTGTTTCATCAGTTTGGGCACATCCCAAAGGCAACTGGGTGGAATGGTAAGATAACCAGTGACCGACTTTATAAAACAAACCGCTTTGGAAGTGATTCCGTTGCGGTTTTTGTTTGATGACCTCTTTGTGAAACGATAGGGGATTTATTTGCTCTATAATTTGTTGCTTTGCATAAAAGACGTTAACTATGAGCTTGGATGCAGCACTGGATGCCGTGATGGAATTGGATTATGATTCTAGGGAGACTCTTATTGAAATTGTCAAAAAAAGGCAAATTCAGGAGCGGAGAAAGGAAATAGCCAAGAACGGAAGAATAGCAAAAAAATCTCATGAGTCGGGCAATTACAAGGCTGTTTCTGCTTCTGAGGCCATTACTGAACTCAGAAAAAAGCTCTTGGATTGAAGAAAAGAAGTCTCGTTGTTCAAAAGTCATTTCAAAGGACGTTTAAAAAAGTTTGCAAAGACTGCAGATATTGTTGCAGCAATAGAGAAATCCCTTAAAAAGCTTGATAATGATCCCTTTGCTACATCCTTAAAGACCCATAGGCTAAAAGGCAGTTTACACCAATACATGGCGTGTTCTTGCGGATATGATTGTAGAATTGTTTTTTTCATAGAGCAAAACGCACAAACGGGTGAAGAGGAAATCTTTTTGATTGACATCGGCACACATGATGAAGTTTATTAGGTATATCTCTGCTATGCCCGTTCTTTGCTTTAATTTTGTGCATCTATGGAATTATTCGAAAAATACGAAATTGTGGTAGGTCTTGAGGTGCATGCCCAGTTGATGACCAAAACCAAGGCTTTCTCTGCTGACCCATATACTTATGGCACTGCACCCAATACCCAGGTGAGCCCGCAAAACCTGGGCCATCCCGGCACCCTGCCCAAGCCCAACCTAAAAGGGCTGGAACTGGCCATAAAGATGGGCATCGCCTGCCACTGCCAGATACATGAGCGCACGCACTTCTCCCGCAAAAACTATTTCTATGCTGATTTGCCTAAGGGATATCAGGTCACCCAATTCACAACCCCAATTTGTACGGGGGGATATATTGCCATAAAAGACCACGAGGGCAGGGAAAAGCGAATTACACTCGACAAGATCATCATGGAAGAAGACAGCGGCAAGAGCATCCACGACCTTGATCCGTTTGCCTCTTTGATCGACCTGAACCGTGCCGGGGTACCCCTTATCGAAATCGTATCCAACCCAGATATCCGACTCCCTGAAGAGGCCGGGCAATACCTGACCGAAGTAAGGCAGATCGTACGCTACCTTGACATATGCGATGGGAACCTGGAAGAAGGCAGTATGCGCTGCGACGCCAACGTATCTGTACGGCTACGTGGCACCACGGTCTTGAACACCCGTTGTGAGATTAAGAACCTGAACTCCATACGAAATGTGCAAAGGGCCATAGCCGCCGAAGCCAAGCGGCAAATGGAACTTATAGAAAACGGCGGCAAGGTAACCAACGATACACGCGGGTTTGATGCCGTGAAGGGAGAGACCTTTCCCATGCGTTCCAAAGAATTGGCGAATGATTACCGGTATTTCCCAGAGCCTGATATCCCACCCATTGTAGTGACTATATCTGAAGTGGATGACATAAGAGCTGCCATGCCGGAACTCCCCAAAGCACTGATGGCCCGCTTTATATCAGACTATGGCCTATCGGAATACGATGCGGCGGTGATCACATCAGAAAAGGATTACGCGATTTACTATCAGGCAATATTGGGACATACCAGTAACTATAAAGCTGCGGCGAATTGGCTAAACGGCCCCCTCCGCTCCTACCTGAACGAAAATGCCTTGGAACTGGATACCCTGAAAATAACGCCCGGCCAGATAGCTGAGTTGATCCGTCTCGTTGAAGACAATAAGATCAGCTTTTCCGCTGCATCGCAAAAGGTATTCCCAGAGCTACTGCACAAAGAGCATTCCCAAGCCGTAGAGACTTTGGTGGGTGAAATGAACCTGTTGCAGGTGGATGATGATGGGTTTATCAAAGACCTGATCCATGAAGTATTGGCACAATACCCAGATAAAGTGGCTGAATACAAAGCAGGCAAAAAAGGGGTACTTGGCTTGTTCATGGGTGACGTGATGAAAAAATCGAAAGGCAAGGCAGATCCCAAAAAGACAAGTATGCTGCTTACCGCTTTGTTGGAATCTTGATTTGACATATCGGATCAAAGGGCGTTTTTAGCATATTTTGGCATAATAATCGCAGAAGATTGGGACAGATACCCACCATTTACCAATGGGTGCGTATAAAAGATAATAAAGGAGGAAACTCCTGGGAAAGAGGAACAGTTTGAGAAAATTACCGGATATGATAAGATTTTGTACGATACTTTGCCTGTACAGTGTGTTTTTATGGTCATGCCAATCGGGCAAACACGATGCAGTGGCCAATACAACTGGGCTGGATACCGTAAAAACGGATAGCGGTGTGACAGTAATCAAAAACAAAGAAGGCAAGATCGTGCAATCTTACCCAACCGCTTTAGGCCCAAGTGCGGCCAAAAGCCCAAATACCCCAGGTGAGAAACCCGGTGCAGTGGGTTATGGTGGCTTGCATCAAGGACCATATTACATCAAAGGCACATTGATCGGTGGGGAAGGTGGTAATATTACCTTAGATAAGCTTGGTATTGGCAACGATATAAAACCATTGTATGTAGAAACCGTGAACAGCGAAGCCAAGTTTGGTTTTGATGGCTACTGCGCCATGCCCCAGCTCATGCAGCTCAGGTTGCCTGCTGGGGTGGTACACTTTATCGTAAGGCCAAATGACACGATAGATTTTACCATGACCCTCAACAAACCGGGTGAATGGAAGGTAAAAGGTTCATTGGAGTCTCAGCAACTGTTGGATATGTACAACATATTGGAAGATGCCAATGCAGAAAAGGATAAGATAAGTACCCGGTTGGAACAAGCGAAGAAAGACCTGCCTCTGTATTCCCATCTTTCCTCTTTAATGCCTGCCCAATACAACGCCATAGATAAGGTAAAACGGGCAAACCTTGAAAAATTCATAACCAAAATAGATACTTCCTTTGTTGGAATTCTCGCTGGGATGTACCTAGACCCGGTTGTGGATATTGAGTTCCTAAAAGGGTTGGACAAAAAATATGTGCTCCTTTACCCATCTTCCCCATTCTATCAAGCACTGCATGAAAAAGTGGCCACCTACGCGCCCGTAAGCATGGGCATGGTAGCACCCGAGATCATATCCCAAGATCCCAATGGCAAAACCATCAAACTATCATCCCTTAGAGGCAAATATGTGCTCATTGATTTTTGGGCTTCTTGGTGCGCCCCCTGCCGTGCCGAAACCCCAAACCTGAGGAAGGCTTATGAAAAGTACAAAAGCAAAGGACTGGAAATCCTTAGCTATTCAGTGGACAAGGACAAAGCGCTTTGGACCAAAGCCATTGCTGATGACAAAATGGACTGGACCAACCTCTCTGACCTGCTCGCTTTTCAATCCGCTGGTGCGCAGACTTATTTGATCACCGAAATCCCAAATAACTTTTTATTGGACAAAGACGGACATATCGTAGCCAAAAACCTGCGCGGTGCCGACCTGATGAAAAAACTGGCCCAGGTCATAAAATAATGAAGATAAAAAAGATCGAAGACCTGATCCTCTTTGAGGATGAGAATATCGTTTTGTTCAACAAGCCTGCCCAAATGGTAGCGGAGAAAGACAACACCGGAGAACCCAGCCTTTCGGAACTCGCTGCCCGGCATGCACCGACTATCATGATGGTGCACCGGCTCGACAAAGAAACGAGTGGGGTGATCCTCGCCGCAAAAAACGATGAGGCCTACCGCACCTTTTCCATCATGTTCCAGGAAAGGAAAATACACAAGGAATACCATGCGCTGATAGAGGGGGTGAAGAACTTTGACCATGTGATGATCGATTTCCCCCTCACCAAAAAAGGAACTTTCAAAGCGGTGGTTGATAAAAGAGACGGAAAACGGGCCGAAACGATTGTCTCTAGCCTTGAATTTTTCAAACATTATACACTGGTAAAAGCCGAGCCCATCAGTGGACGTTTCCATCAAATCCGGGTGCACTTGGCTTCAGTGGGCAGCCCTTTGGTGGGTGATGCCATATATGGTGGCAAACCGTTTTTGTTATCGAAAGTGAAACGGAAATACCGGGAGAATACCGATGAAGAAGAGATGCCATTAATGGGAAGGACTGCTTTGCATTCCGCATTCTTGCGTTTTGAATATCCCGAAGGGAAGCAATTTGTGGCAGAAGCGCCCTATCCCAAAGATTTTGAAACGACCTTGAAAGTACTTGAGAAATTTGACAAATAAAGGAAGGACACCCAAGCTCTTTTTAATGCCGGTCTTCTTCTACCTCTTTACTTATTGATCTCAAAGCTATCCCTATCCGCCAAGAAAGGCATATATCTGCGGGTCAGTTCCAATGCCTCATGGTTTAGGGTCACGATTTCTGTTTTATCCTCATTGCCTATCTCTACAATGATTTCTCCCTGGGTATCCACGGCCATGCTATTGCCCGTGTACTCAAACCCTCCTCCATCGACACCAATCCTGTTTAGGCCAATTACATAACACTGGTTTTCTATCGCCCGTGCCAGAAGAAGCTTGCACCATTGATGCACACGTTTTATGGGCCAATTCGCCGTAAATATAAGCACATCATATTCTTCAGTATTCCGCATCCAAACCGGGAATCGGAGATCATAGCATACGAGCGGGCATATTTTCCAACCATGCACCGATACCAGCAGCTTTTTGGTTCCTGCCGTATATTCCTTTTCTTCTCCAGCCATTGAAAACAAATGCCGCTTGTCATAATATTGATGTTGGCCATCAGGCTGCATCCAGATCAAACGGTTGTAATAGTGCCCATGTTCTGCAATGATGATACTACCTGTAATCACCGCATCAGCACTTTTAGCCATCTCATTCATCCAGCCAATAGTCCTCCCTTCCATGCTTTCAGCTAATTTGGATGGGTTCATGGAGAACCCCGTGGAAAACATTTCAGGTAGAACGATGATATCGACATGCTCCTTGATAGCTTCGATCTTCTCCCTAAAATGCTTGAGATTGGCATCAATATCCTCCCAATATTGGGCAGTTTGCACCATGGCTATTTTCAGATCCTGCATAGGCGTTCTGCGGCTTGAATCAAGGTGCTTTCATTTTTCGCAAAACAAAAGCGTATGATTTTCTGGTCAACTTTATTGTGATAAAATACCGAGGTCGGGATGCAAGCCACCCCATGTTTTTCGGTGAGCCATTCTGCAAAATGACGGTCAGGCTCATCGCTATAGGCGCTATAGTCCACACAAAGGAAATAAGTCCCTTCACAAGCGATGGGTTTGAATTTTGTCCCGGCAATGCTTTTCAAAAATAGATCCCGCTTTTTCTGATAGAACTCATTCAGCTCCAAATAGTGCCCTACATCCTCCAATATATCCGCATACGCAAACTGGATGGGGGTATATGCAGAAAACATGGCATACGAATATACTTTTCTGAATTCCTCAGTCAGTTCTTTAGGAGCCAATACGTACCCCGTTTTCCAGCCGGTGGTATGATAGGTCTTGCCAAATGACGAAACCACAAAGCTGCGCCTGGCCAGTTCTGGATACCTGCACACGCTTTCATGCCGGTGGCCATCAAACACGATATGCTCATACACTTCATCACTGATGATGATGATGTCCTTGTCTGCCACGATCTTTTGCAGTTGTTGCAGGTCTTCGGGGGTAAATACCGTTCCCGTAGGGTTGTGCGGGGAATTGATGATGATCATCCTCGTTTTGGCGTTCACCAGCTTTTTCACCTGTTCCCAGTTCACCCGATAATCCGGGGCATTCAGCTGTACGTATTTCGGCGAACCTTTGTTGATGAGGATGGCAGGCAGGTATGAATCGTAAGCTGGTTCAAAGATGATCACCTCATCCTTATACTTGATAAAAGCGGATATGGCAGTGTAGATAGCCTGGGTGGCACCCGCAGTGATGGTTATTTCCGTTTCCGGGTCATACTTGGCTCCGTATAGGTTTTCGGTTTTTTCCGCGATCTTTTGGCGGAGGGAAAGTACCCCAGGCATGGGTGCGTATTGGTTCTTCCCTTCCAGCATGTACTTGTGCACATATTCTATCAGCTTGGGGGGCGAATTGAAATCCGGAAAGCCTTGTGCCAGGTTTATGGCATTGTGCTTGGTGGCCAAGGCAGTCATAACCGAAAATATGCTCTGCTCTACCCCGGGCAGTTTGGATGATATGGAGATGTCGTTATTGGGCATGTGCAAAGATGCTTAAAATTCGTTATTGGTTTAATAGGTTGATTAGGTTAATTGGGTGTTAACTCAGAAAATCGTTATGGGTGTATTTGATTATTTGCCTCCTTATCGACCGCGACAGAGTTATTATGAACTCATGCGAAGTGAAAGAAGATTTATCCAGATAACAAAAATCGCTAAAGTGCTAACGCAAAGCAACACATATTGTTTCCTGACGATTAACCTATTGACCATCTAACCCTTCAACGCCGTTCAATGCAATTAACGCTATAGGCCCGGCTTCACTCCCAAATTAACCCAATCAACCAATTCCACCTGTAACGGGCGAAGCGCTATTCCAGCCAACTCACGCTCCTATTCACAAAATCCGTGAGGTCTTGCCCACTGAGGAGGTTTTGTGACAGGCGTGCCAGGTCAAA
>Ga0206900_1104_pt1 | contig 22042 bp, 22 predicted proteins | sample Alteio_BWOrgHeat_46_FD_153235 | JGI IMG/M metagenome (GOLD analysis project Ga0206900, IMG submission 153235) | Enriched cells from forest soil in Barre Woods Harvard Forest LTER site, Petersham, Massachusetts, United States -... | ecosystem: Environmental > Terrestrial > Soil > Temperate forest >... | reverse complement strand
GCTCAGGATCTCTTCGAGATGCGGGGTCTGCGCGACGATCGGATTGCCGTTCGCATCGCTGCGCCCAACGCTTTCACCGGGCAGGAAAATGTGCTGCAGTTCGTTCCGGAACAGCACAAGACCTTCGTCGAGGCCGGAATAGACGCGCTCTTCCGGTCCGCTGTCGGGCCCTTCTTCAAGCACCTGATTGGTGTGTCCGTTGGTAGCGGTTCCGGGCTGATAAACGGGCGTCGAGTGCCCGGGATCGGTGATCAGGTGGACGTTCTCCAGATCTTCGTCATCCATGTTGCCGTCCGGAGCCGCTTCGCCAGTCTGCGGATGCGGCTTGTCGACGACGTAGCCTGACTGATAGAGCACAAATCCGTTGGCGTCCGTAACGTTTAGCTGGATGTAAGCGGTGCGCTCCTGCGAAAGACCGGCGGGAAAACGGTGGCCAGTCATCGCGACGGCCTCGGCGCGAACGGTAAACGTCTGGCCGAGACTGACGGAAGCGTCCGTTTGAGAAAGGCTGATCCGCGTGGCGTTCTTAAGAAGCGCTTCGCGCCTGAGTTCCTGCGAGCGCGGAATGCCGTTTTCATTGAGGCAGGGCTGAGCGAGCGTACAGATGATGCCGCCCGGATCCACTGCAGTGCCGCCCGGCGTTCCATCGTCGTTAATGCCCGTGGAGCCGGTAATCGGATCGGAATAATCGGGGCCGAGATAGTTCGTCAGCGTGAGCCAGTCCATTAAAGGAACATCGACTCCGGTGAAATAGTGTGTTGAAACCGTCCGCTTCTGCAGGGGCACAGCGCCATCGACTGCGTTGGAGATGTCGGTGTCGACTTCCTGATTGATGTAAGAAGGCGCCGTGCCAACCGAGGGCGGATCGCAGAAGACGCCAAGAGGATTACCGTTGGCGTCGTTGCACGTAAACGGCACATCCTGTTGGGCGGCGTAGTTGACCGGGAAAACTCCGGGGCTGGCCGCCGTTATGGTCATGTCTCCTGCCTGGTACGTGATGGTGGAGTTGAAAGGGAAAAGCGAAGTGTGGCAATCCTGGCAGACCACCACGCGACCAAGCGGATTGTTGTTCGAGTTCCAGACGCTCGTCTGCCATTCGCTGCTCAGGTTCTCCAGACGGAAATAGCTGACGTTCTGGCCGCCCGGCGCTACATAGTATTCCTGGTGCTGCAGATCGCCGGGAGTGGCTCTGGGAACGCGCACGTCATGGCAGCCGTTGCAGAAGGCAGAACCGGCCAAAAAGTTGATCTTGTCGGGATTATTGCTGACGATATGAAAATTCTCGCTCGGGGGAAGCGGAAAGGTGAACTGACCGACCTTCTCAATGGTCTGATCGAGCAGAATGCCCATGTTACCGAAGCCATCGCGCTGAAAGCTGCGGTGCAGGTCCGGGCCAGCCACATCGTGACAGGAATCGCAGGAAATACCGGTCGTTTGAAGAGGGTCGCCGATACACCCGCCGTCTTCGCCGCAGGTCGCGGCGTCGGTCGGGACTGGACCCCCGATGGTCAACGGCAGGACTTGGTTGCCATTGACGTCGAGCAGCATGTAGTCGCGGAGGGGGCGCAAAAGGTCGGGGCGGAAATCGGCGCCGGTCGCGATCTCGGGTACCGGCCGCGTGTTCGGGTTTTCGCCCTTCAACTCGATTAACGCCTGATGACAGGTGTAACAGAATCCGGCATCGGCCTGAAGAACGTCGGTGTAAGACTGCGTGGTGAAGTTGTTCGTGTTGAGCGGAGCGCCGTTGGGAAGTTTCTTGGCGCTGTCGCCGTAGACCGGGCGCAGAAGTCCGCCGGTGAGGAAATTGCCCGCGACTTCGAGACCGTTGAACACTGGACTCGCGTTGCGGTAGCCGAAGTGAACCGCCTGCTTCATTTCAAAATACTGGCGCGGATGGCAGGCCTTGCACTCGCCGGAGGCATCTGAGAATTGCTGGGATTGGAATTGAGCGGGTCCGTTACCGGTCGGAGTCTGGCCTGAACAGACTGGAATTACAAGAAAAGAAGCAACAATCCAACGCAGAGACAACCGGTAGGAGAGGCGCATGCGGTTTCTAACGTGAACAGAGTTGCGTTCTTAGCATTTTAGTTGCGGCTGGGTGGTTTTGCCAATGTGCTCGAACGCACATTCAGCGACATTTTTTTGGCTCATTACCGCGATGACGGATATCCGAGCCGGACGCTGCCCTGAGACGCTCCGTTGAGCGATCCCTTGGTGAGCCACTGAACCGACGCGTCGAACAGCAGGAGATGGTTCTTCTCCCAAAGCGCGTTGTGCGAGGAGCATGCGAGGTCCGCGAATACCTTTGCGCTCGATCCGAGATCTTCGATCAATTCCGATACGCGCTGCGGTTGGACCTGTTTATCGTGAGCGCCTGAAACCGCGAGCACGGGCAGCGTCACCTTTGCGACGACGTCCTTCGACCAACCCCACGTGGTCACCAGCGGCGCTCGCCGAACGCCCGTACCCCACGTCGCGCCGACAACGTCCGATTGCAGCATCGCAGACCACACGGAATCGGCCGCCGCGGGATCGTACTGCGCGGGGCATCCCGTCTGGCGATCCCAATTGGCCAGAAACTCCGCGTGAGATTGCGTATTAAAAGCGGTCCCTTTCGCAGGAGTCTCGGCAGGCTGCGCCGATGCGGAGGCGCGATTGTACGCGGGCGCGAGCAGCACGAGTTTCGCGACTTTGTCGGGGTGGTGAGCGGTATAGCCGCCCGTCCTCGGACCGCCCAGCGACCAGCCGACGAGATTCACACGGCTGACGTGGCGCAGCGCGCGAAGGTAATCCACCACGGCGTCAATATCGTTCCAGTCGGACTCGATCGTCGTTGCGTTCTTTGGATAGGTAGGCGAACAGGCGGACGCGATCAGACCCGGTACGAAAGTGAGTTGCTGCTCCTTCGACAGGTTGCATGGCTCGTTCATCGCGGGCGGCCGCGTAGATCGCCCGTAGCCCGTAACGTCCATTCCGAAGACATCGAATCCGGCCCCGGCGATATAGGCCATCCAACTGTAGTCCTGATACGGAACGTCGAATGCAACCTCGGCGGGAGTTCCGGCCCCATGCACGAAAAGCACAATCGGATCGGCGGACGCGGGCGCGCGCAGTCCGATGCCTGCCTTGACGACCTCGCGGACATAGATTTCGGCGGTCTGCCCCGCGATCTGCGGCGCCGCCGAGCGGATCGGCACATAATGATCGACCCGAACCAATCGCGAGGAATCGTCCGCGAACGCGACGGCGGCGCATACAACGAGAAGTAACGAGATTTTCACAAAAGCTCCTCGAATTCAGAAAGTGTAGACGGGATCGAACGAGATGGCGCAATCGCCGCGTAATACTTCACGCGCAATACGCCTTTCGCATCGATCCAGCGGTAGCAAGGCGTATCGAACAGGCGGCCGCGCTCGATCATCTGCTGACGCGACTCCGGAAACGGCGAGGCGCCAAACTCCATGCCTCGGGTTTGTGTCCTGGAGTTCCATGGCGAGTGGCTTCGGCATCGGTTCTCTTCCCACGTCCCGAGCCAGGGGAAGTCGGCGCGATCCCACACGTAACCGAACGCGACACGGGACACGGGCGACCACGCGGTGAACCATCCGCGGTTGATCGCCGGGTCCGTGAGATGCGTGTTGAACCCGGCCAGCGGCGCGGCGCAGCCGTAGACCTCCAGAAGAATCGGAACCGAATCTCCGAAGGGCGCAGACTTCACCACAGGAGCTCGAAAAAGCGTCTGGCCCGATTCGAGAAACGGCGGCCCCAGCGTTACATGCTGAGTCCAGGCGATTGGCCGATCGAAAACCGAGTTGTTCCGGACCGTCTCCTGAACGAGCACCTTCCGCCCATCCAGCCAGAGTCTTCGCTCGAACGATAACTGAGACGCCGCCAACTCGCAGCGGCAGACCAACTCGCGGCCGGATTCCTCGATCTCATAAGGCGCAAGGCTGGCCTCCGCGTGCGCCGTTACGCCCGCCGCATCTTCGGCGTCGGACGGAGCGCCGAACAGATCCAGGCACACGTTGTGACCCATGACTCCCTGCAGCAGCCGCGACTCGGAGTTGTTCCCGAAATCCACGCCGGTTTCATGAACCCAGGGCGGAACCCAAAGCGGATTGACGCCGCTTTCCAGATCCTGAATCTCGGCGATGTGACCGCCCTGAACGAGGACGGTGACCCGCACCAGATCGTTGCCGATTTGCGCGGCAGGACGGTCGTAAAACGTAGTTTGCGCCATGTTCAGCGGGCTCTCCAGCGCGTTGACATCGAAGGAATTGTAGTATACGCTTTTCGAAGCTTGAGACGTTTCAATCTGCCATGAGCGCACAACACACCAAGCCCGCTTTGCACAACGCCATGTGGCCGGGCCTTGTAGGAAAAGGGCCCGATTCCGAACCGCCCATCGACCTCGACACCATGCTGCGGCTGACCTCGAACGCCGAGGTGAACGGCGTGAAGTTCGAGGGCGTCGATCTCTTCCTTTCTCTTCCGCACACCGACATCGATTCGTCGGATGACGATCTGAAAAAACTCGCGGACAAACTGAATTCCCTGAACCTTCGCGCAGGCTCGCTCGTCGCGCCGGTGTGGCCTCCGACGGGTGGGGGATCCGCGATGGGCAATGAAGAAGAACGCGGCAGGTTTTTGACGCAGGTTAGCAAATCGTGCCGCATCGCCAATAAGCTCCGTGACCTCGGAGTCCGTCAGTACGGCATCGTTCGAATCGACTCCGCAACCGGCGTGGACGAATGGGCGAAAGACCCCGCGGGAAACACTAAGAAGATCGCCGACACGTTCCGGCAAGCCGGAAAAATCGCCGAGGATCATGGCGAGCGTCTCGCCGCGGAAGGAGAAATCTGCTGGGGCGGCATGCATAGCTGGCGCCGCAACGTGGAGTTACTCGAGCAGGTCGCGATGCCAAAGACAGTTGGCTTCCAGGCGGACATGGCGCACACCATGCTCTTCACGATGGGCTACAACGCTCCGGAAGACAGTCTTCTGCCCGAAGGCTTCGACCTCTCGGACAGCGATCGGTTGGGCGAGGCATATAAAAAGATGGCGCGCGCGCTGCGCCCCTGGACCTTCGACTTCCACGTCGCCCAGAACGACGGAACGGTGAAAGGATCCGGCTCTCACGATAAAACCGGACGTCACTGCCAGGCCGCCGATCCCAACGGGAAGCTCAACGTGGTTCGCGACGCGGGCGCATGGATGCGCGACGACAAAGGCGAGACCACGCGGGCCTTCGCGCACATCTGTTGGGACGGATGCATGTTCCCCAACTCAGTAATGATGGAACAGAAGACCTGGAATGACATTCTGCGCACCATGATCGCCGTCCGCGACGCCCACGGCTGGAACTAGCGCATGAAGAAACTGAATATCGGAATGATCGGGTACGGCTTCATGGGCCGCACCCATTCCAACGCATTCCATCAGGCGCCGAACTTCTTTAGCCTTCCCTATAAGCCCGTTCTCAAGACGATCTGTGCGCGCAATGCCGAAAAGGTCAAAGCGTTCGCGGATCAATGGGGCTACGAATCCGCCGAAACCGACTGGCGGAAGCTCGTAGATTCGAAAGACATCGATCTGATCGACATCGCAAGCCCGAACGATACGCACGCGGAAGTAGCCATCGCCGCCGCGAAGGCGGGCAAGATGGTGATGTGCGAGAAGCCACTCGGCCGCAATCCCGCCGAATCCGAAGCGATGGTGAAGGCGGTCGAAGATTCGGGCGTCGCGAACATGGTCTGGTACAACTACCGCCGCGTTCCTGCAGTCACACTAGCAAAACAACTGATTGATGAAGGACGCCTCGGCCGCGTCTTCCACTACCGCACCGTTTTTCTTCAGGACTGGACCATCTCAGCCGATTTGCCTCAGGGCGGCGCGGGCCTGTGGCGTCTCGACGCCAGCGTCTCCGGCAGCGGCGTCACCGGAGACTTGCTCGCCCACAACATCGACACCGCGATGTGGCTGAACGGGCAGATCAACGAAGTCACGGCGATGACCGAGACGTTCGTGAAATCCCGGAAGCACAACCTCACGGGCAAAGAAGAGCCAGTCAATATCGACGATGCCAGCCTGTTTCTGGCGCGTTTCTCGAACGGTTCGCTCGCGAGTTTCGAAGCCACGCGATACGCCCGCGGACACAAGGCGCTCTACACCTTCGAGATCAACGGCGAGAATGCCTCCATCAAGTGGGACCTGCACGATCTGCACCGGCTCGAATACTTCGATCACCGCGACGAAGGCAGGCTGCGCGGCTGGAAGAGCATTCATATCACCGACAGCGACCATCCTTATATGAAGCAGTGGTGGGTTCCTGGCCTGCAGATCGGCTACGAGCACACCTTTATTCATCAGGCGGCCGATTTCCTGACCGCGGTTGGTGAAGGCAGGATCGCCGCGCCCACTTTCCGCGATGCGCTCAAAACGGATTACGTGACCGACGCCGTATTGACGTCGGCGAAATCCCGGCAATGGGAGAAGGCGAAAACAGCATGACGACTCTGAAGATCCTGAGTGTGGCCGCGGGCGTATTCGCGACGGCCGCGATGGTCCTTTCGCAACAGACGCCCCCCGCTGCCCCCGGAGCGGCAGGCGCGCCCGGCGGACCCGCTCGGGGCGGGCGAGGCGGTGGATTTCGTCAACCGGACCCCATCGACTTTGCCGACCACGCCGGCTGGACCCAGATGTTCGACGGCTCTACTCTCAACCAATGGGATGGAGACTTCAACTACTGGAAAGTCGAGGACGGCGCGATCGTGGCCGAGTCCACCTGCGAAAAACCAACAGGCACCATCTACCTCGTGTGGAAGGGTGGCGAAGCGGCCGACTTCGAAATGAAGGTCGAGATGAAGGGTGAGGGAGCCCGGATAAACAGCGGCGTGCAATACCGCGGCGCGATTCAGCCGCCGCGCCCCGCAAACGCGCCGGGCGGCCCGGGCGGATTCCCCGGCGGACGCGGACGTGGTCCTCAAGGTCCGTGCCCGAGCGGCGCGCCCCGCGGCGCCCCGCCCTCTCGTGAATCCCAGGCCAAGTGGGACATGCTCGGCGCGCAATTCGACTTCGACGGCCAGAACCGCTACACCGGCCAGTTCTATGAACAGGCCACCGGACGCGGAATCATCGCCTGGCGCGGGCAGGTCGTTCACACAGAACAAGGCAAAGCGCCCCGTCTCCTCGCTACTCTCGGCGATAGAGACGAACTCGGTGGCTATGTGAAAATCGAAGACTGGAATCAGCTTCACATCATCGCGCGCGGCAACACTATGACCCACATCGTGAACGGCCACGTGATGTCGGTTCTCATCGATGACGATGCTTCGAAGTTCCGCAACTCAGGAATCATCGGATTCGAAATCGAAAGCGTCGGTAAAATCTATATACGCGACATCTGGCTGAAGAGGCTGTAAACATGCTGCTTCGCGCAATACCCCTGTTCCTGATCGCCGGGCTGTTAACCGCCCAGGTCAAACCGCTCGAAGAATCCGGCTTCAACCCGATCTTCGACGGAACTTCTCTGAAAGGCTGGGACTGCGATTCCGCTTTCTGGCGCGTGGAAAATGGCGCCATCACCGGCGAGACCACGAAGACTCATCAGCCGCCGCAGAATATCTTTTGCATCTGGAAAGGTGGATCGCCGGGCGACTTCGAACTCAAGCTGCAATACCGGCTCACGGGCGCCAACGGAAATAGTGGCGTGCAATACCGGAGCGTTGAACTGCCCTCAGTCGCGAAATGGGTTCTCAAGGGCTATCAGGCTGACATCGACGGTCAGCAGAACTACACGGGCCAGGTCTACGAGGAACGCGGCCGCGGCTTTCTCGCTCTTCGCGGCCAGATCTCTTACATCCCGAGCGACGGCAAAGGCGGCTCGATCGGTACGCTCGGCCAGGCCGCTGAGCTCAAAGGCATCATCAAAAACAACGACTGGAACGACATCGACATCATCGCGCGCGGCAACACGCTCATTCAATTGATCAACGGACGCGTGATGAGTATCGTCGTTGACGACGACAAGACCAACCGCAAGATGGACGGCGAAATCGGCCTGCAGCTGCACAAACTCGACGATGGAATGAAAATCGAAGCCCGCAATATTCGCATCAAAACGTTTTAACGCGTACGCGTACGCCGCGTGTTGACAAGCCACGGCGTTTTCTTCAAGCTGAAAATTTTGATGCCGACGATCAAGGAAGTCGCGGACATGGCGGGCGTTTCCGTCGGGACCGTCTCGCACGTGATCACCGGCTCGGTGCCGGTCAGTGAACCCCTGCGCACGAAGGTTCAGGCGGCGATCCGGGAACTCGATTATCATCCCAATCACGTCGCTCGTAGCCTGAAGACGAGCAAAACCCGCATCCTCGGAATCATCGTTCCGGATATGACGATCTCCTTTTTCCCCCAGATCATCCACGGGGCGGAGATGGCGGCGCGCGAGCGCGGCTATTCGGTCATCGCGGCGAATTCTTCGGAAAGCGCGGAGCGTCAGCGCGAACTGTTGTCCCTGTTCCGCTCGCAACAGGTGGAAGGAATCCTGGTCGTCGTCGCCGCGGCACCCACGCCTCTTGGTCAGATGACCCGACTGATTGAAGCCGGCGTGCCTGTGGTCTGCCTGGATCGCGTACCGGAAAAAATCCCGGTCGATTCGGTTTCGGTCGATGACGTCGCCGCTGCTGAATTAGGCGCCACGCACCTGATCGAGCAGGGTTATCGTCGGATCGCGATCGTGACCGGCCCGCTGGGGCTGAAAAACGAACGCCGCCGCCTTCAGGGATACGAACAAAGCCTAAAGCGCGCGTCACTCAAGCTCGATCCGGCCCTTGTCTGGCAGGGAAACCTGCGGCCGGACGATCTCGCGGTCATGTGCGCAGAGCGTTTGCAGGATCCCGCCACAAGGCCTGACGCCCTGCTCTGCACTAACGGCCCCACAGCCCTGGGAGCGTTGCGCGGAATGCGGGACTGTGGCCTGAAAACGCCCGACGACATCGGTTTCGTCACCTTCGACGAGCTGACCGTGGACGAACTCTTCTCGCCGCACATTACAACCATCATTCAGCCCGCTTACGAAATTGGCTCACAGGCAGCGAACATTCTTCTGGAACGCATCGAGAACGGCGCTTCGGACATCCGCACCATTCGCCTACCCGCGACTTTGAAAATCAGGGATTCGTCGCGGCGCGTTTGAGTTCGGACAATCTCGTCGAGTTATCCATATTTCCGAAATCGCGGGGATGCTGCTTGTTTCCCGTCAGTTTGGAAACGTCCCTCGTGACAAAGTCGATCAGTTCTCCGGCCGTGACCGCGCCATCGTGATCCGCATCGGCCGCACCCATAAGCCCGCGTAGAACCGACCACGTAAACGCGCCATGTCCGCCGCCGAAGTCCGGTCCTTCGATTGAGAGTTCCCGCGGCCGCGCAGCCATGAGACCCAGCACCTCTCCCGGCGATTCTCCCAACTTCTCGACCACCGCCCCCAACGAAGAAGTCTTCTGACCCGCAATGGTCGCGGCGCGGCAGACATCAGCCAGCAGAATCACTCGCCCTGCGCGATTCAGTTCGCCCTCCACCATGCTGTGCAGTTCAGCCATGGGGATCGCCGTCTTCGCAAGATTTTCGGGATCGCTATCCCAGGTCAGAACATACGCGCCCGTGTCATCCACGGTCCCGTGCCCGGCGATCAGCACATAAACCGTATCCGTTTTTTCAGGACGATCGCGAAGAAACCCATGAAGCCCTTGTTTCACAGCCAACGTCGTGGCCTTCTCGTTCGTCAGAACCAGCATGTGGTCCTTCGGAACTGCCCCGCCCTGCGGACTCGACAGAAAATCCGCAAACGCGGCGGCGTCCGCATCCGGATACTGCAACCAGAGATCCTGAGGAAGCTTCTGATACTTCGAAATCCCCACCAGCAAAGCCCACGTCTGCGAGGCGAAGGCATGCATCGGAACTCCGCTGAGCATCAGCAACGCAAACCATCGCTTCATGTCTTCACGATATCCGATACTATGCGGGAGGAGGCCATTGCACAGGAATGGCGCAAATCAGAAAAGGCGACCCGGTTGCGATCCCCGGCGCGACAGAATCGATGGTGGCATCGCGCGATGAATATGACAGGCGCGTCTATGTAATGACCGCCCGCGAATATGACTTGCAGAACAAACCCCGCGGACCGCGCGGCGATGAGAAGCCCTATCTGATCCTCCCCGACGGCAAGCTGGTTCGCGACTACCAGCACGGCTTCCCGGACGAAAAGGGTTGATGGCGCGCATCGGCGTCTTCGCCGCGCTTCTGATCTCGTTCGCGGCCCACGCCCAGGAAATCAACATCTTCTCCGAATTCGAGCGCTTCGACCCGTTTGGCCGCGTCGTCGCGCAGGATCGCGAGGTGCGCCCGCGTGAAATCCTCTCTCCCGCCGCGCCGCGAAACGGTCACTTGACGGTTCATGTGGTCGTGTCGGCTCCCACGGGCACGAATTACTTTCTCTACGCGGGCCAAAACCCTCAGGAGATTCTGCAGATCAAAATCTATCGCGAGCACTTTGTGCGCTGTGGCGAAGACTTCTGCCCCGATCTGCTTACGGAACAGAAATCGCCCTCATTCGGAGCGATGCCGGAGTCCGCGCGCGACATTCCAGACCAGGACACCCGTTGCTATCTGTTCGATATCTGGGTCCCGCCGGACGTCCCGCCCCGCCGCGTGCGAATCGAAGCCCTGCTCAAAGTCGGAATCTGGATGGTCGCGCCGATGGAAGTACGCGTGATCGAGCCTCGCGTCCCGGATACGAGCGCGTTGCCGGTCGCCGAAGACATCGCTCCGCCCGACGCGCCCTCCAGCGCTACGGCGCAGCGCCAGTTACTGCGTTACATCAACGGTCTTCCGCCCGAATTGCCCCGCACAGAAGTACGTCTGCGCGACCTCATCCAGCGCAACGCCGCCGAAGACATGCTCGTCGCAAAGTCTCTCGGAATTCGCGGACCCGAACTCAATCTGATGGCGTGGAGCCCCTTTGTTTTCCCGGAATTCGGCGCCGAATGGTACCTTCGCGCGCGCGATTTCATCTATCGCCACGAGCCCGAATGGCATTAAGCCAATCGCTACAATCGGCTTAGTGGCTTCAACTCCCGACGAACAGCTTGCTTACCTCAGAAAGGGCCTTGCCGAGATCATTCGCGAGGAAGACCTGCGCGAGCGCATTATCCTCAGGGCCCGCGAAGGTCGTCCGCTGCGCGTCAAAGCCGGTTTCGATCCGACAGCCCCCGACCTTCATCTCGGCCACACCGTTCTTCTTCGGAAGATGAAGCATTTCCAGGATCTCGGCCATCGCGTGATCTTCCTGATCGGCGACTCGACCGCGATGATCGGCGATCCGACCGGCCGCAACGCCACGCGCCCGCCGCTCACGCGCGAAGAGATCGAAGCCAACACCGAGACCTACAAGTCCCAAGTGTTCAAAATCCTCGATCCCGAAAAGACCGAGGTTCGCTTTAACAGCGAGTGGCTGGGCAAAATGGGCTACCAGGATATCGTGCGCCTCTGCTCGCGCTACACCGTCGCCCGCCTGCTGGAGCGCGATGACTTTTCGAAACGCTATTCCGGCGGCATAGCCATCTCGATGCACGAACTGCTGTACCCGTTAGCGCAAGGCTACGATTCCGTCGCGCTCGAATGTGACGTGGAAATGGGCGGCACGGATCAGAAGTTCAATCTGCTCGTGGGACGCGAATTGCAGAAAGACTACTCGCAACTGCCGCAGATTGTCGCGACAACCCCGTTGCTCGAAGGACTCGACGGCGAAAAGAAGATGTCAAAGTCCCTCGGCAATTACATCGGGATCACTGAATCGCCGGCGGACATGTTTCGCAAGGTGATGCAGATCAGCGATGGCCTGATGTTCCGATATTACGAACTGCTCACCGACGTCAGCCTGCCCGAAATCGCCGCCATGCAGGAGCGCATCGCGCGCGGAGACATGCACCCGATGGAAGCGAAGATCGAGCTTGGCAAGCTCATCGTTTCCGATTTCCACTCATCGGCGGACGCTGCAGCCGCAGCCGAAAAATTTAATCGTGAAGTGCGTCGCAAGGAAGTTCCGTCGGACATCCCGACCGTCGCCCTTCCCGACGGAGTCGCCGGGCCGAACGGCCTGCACATCGAAAAACTACTCGCGCGCACAGGACTCGCGGAATCGGTTTCGGATGCAAGCCGAAAACGTAAGGCGGGCGCAATTGAGATCAACGGAACGCGCGTAACGGATCTTGTTTACCCCACCGCCGGGCTTGCCGAAATGCTGATTCAGGTCGGCAAGCAATGGCGGCGCGTGAACCTGTTGTAGTTTGATTTCCATGTGATGTATTGTAGATGGCGGGGAAGAAAAGGCGAACATAGCGCCCGTTTGTGACATAAGACCCTGCAGCTATGCCGTATGCTGGACGTGCCGCGGCTGGCGTCCTATGGTTGTCCTGAACGGCATCAGGAATAAGCGCCCCCAACAGTGACGGAGCCCAGCGAGAGTCGAGTGCCGGAAAACCACACGATCGTACGCCCCGTGCGCGGGATACAGCAGAGCCTTCTGCCGCCTCCCCGGCCACCGATGTCGCCGATATCTGCGGAGACGAAGGGCGTCGTCTACACCAAACGCTGGGTCGTGGAGCTGCTGCTCGACCTGGCCGGGTATCGCTCGGAGACTAATCTTGTGGATGCGTTCGCCGTGGAGCCGGCGGCTGGTGCAGGGGCGTTTCTCGACCCGATGGTCGAACGCCTGATGGATTCCTGTGACAAACAGGGGCGCCCCTTTTCCGATTGCCGCGATTCCCTGGTCGCCTACGAACTCGACCAAAAGAGCGCCGATCGCGCCCGTTTGCGCGTCGTCAGAGTTCTTACGGATCGCGGCGTAAAACGCCCCCTTGCCGACCATCTGGCGTCTGGCTGGGTCCGCACCAGCGACTACCTGTTCGAAGCGCCCATCGCCCAGGCCGATTTCGTCATCGGCAATCCGCCCTATGTCCGGCTCGAGGATATCCCGGAACCGACCGCGTCACTTTATCGCCACGCGTACCGCACGATGCGGGGACGGGCGGATCTGTATGTGGCGTTTTTTGAGGCAGCGCTCCGACAGCTGAAGGAACGCGTGGTCTGCGCGTTCATCTGCGCAGATCGGTGGATGCGCAATCAATACGGCGCGGAACTGCGCGAACTTGTGACCTCGTCGTTCGCTGTCGATGTGGTCATTGAGATGCATAATGCCAATGCGTTCGACGATGAAGTGGACGCCTATCCGGCCATCACGATCATACGGCGGAAGATGCAAGGGCCTGCGGTGGTGGCAAGCATCGGCCCGGAGACCGAACGCGTCCCGAGCGCGCTCGTTGCGACACTGAACGCGGCCGGGCGCAGCGAGCCAAACGTGGTATCCGGCGGAGTGCGGGCCGCCCGCGTGGACAATTGGTTTCAAGGCTCAGACCCATGGCCCTGCCACTCGCCCGCGCAATTGACACTCCTTCGCCGGCTGGAAGACCAGTTCCCGAAGCTCGAGGATCGCGCCAAAGTCGGAATAGGTGTGGCGACCGGCAACGATGGCGTGTTTGTCACGAGGAACGGGAGCCTGGTGGAATCTTCTCGGATGCTTCCGCTGGCGCTGGCCAAGGACATTGCGACGGGGAAACTGACCTGGTCCGGGCATTACCTGGTAGATCCGTGGAATTGCGACGGGTTGGTAGATCTAAAGAAATACCCGCGGCTACGTGCCTATTTCGAAGAAAACGGCACCGTCCTGAGGAAGCGCCACACGGCGTTGAACAACGCGAAGGGTTGGTACAAGACCATTGACCGGGTAACGCACACGCTCACGGCCAAGCCGAAGCTCTATATCGCCGATATCAAAGAGGTCCTTAATCCGGTATTCGACCGTGGCGAAACCTATCCTCACCACAATTTGTATTTCATCGAATCGGACGCATGGGACCTGGAGATCCTTGGCGGGCTGCTAATGTCCGCAGTCGGTCAGTTTTTCGTCACATCCTACGGCGTCCGGATGCGCGGCGGCTACTGGCGTTTCCAAGCACAATATCTGCGCCGCATTCGCGTTCCCGATCCGGCGTCTCTGTCAGTGGCTCAGGTCGAAGATCTCCGGCACGCATTCCGCAAGCGAGACCGTGGGCGAGCCACGCAGGTCGCACTTGACGTCTATCGAATCGAAAAACGCGAGATGGAGACCGCGCTTGGACGTTGAAAGACGCCTGCGGGCAGCCGTTCAGAGCTACTGGGACGCACGCTCAAAAAATAAAGAAAAGCAAATCGAAGGTGGCAAGATCGATGCCGGGACACGCAGTGAAGTCACGGGTGGCAGCCAGATGGGCGCCATGGAGGTGCTCGTCGCCGACATCCTCTGCGAGGCCGGGCTTCGTAAGGTCGACGTAAAAACTCGCACGGCGCTTGAGCTTCCCGGTTACTATCGCGCCGAGAAGAAATGGGACCTGATCGTGGTGTCCGAGGGAGAACTCATCACGGCCATGGAATTCAAATCCCAAGTCGGCCCGTCATTCGGCAACAATTTCAATAATCGTTCTGAGGAAGCGATAGGCAGCGCAACGGATGTTTGGGTGGCCTATCGAGAGGGCCGGTTTGGCAAGAGCCCTACCCCATTCCTCGGATACTTCTTCCTTCTTGAAGATTGCCAGCGCGTGAAAACGCCGGTCCGCAACAAGGAGCCCTACTTCGAGGTGGACCCGGTGTTTGACAAAGCGTCATACAGCAAGCGCTACGAGCTGCTGTGCCGGCGATTGGTGCTCGAGCGCATATACGGCTCGGCCTGCCTCGTGATGGCAACCAATTCGCTCAGAACGAAGCTCACCCAGCCTGCCGACGATTTGAGCTTCAAACGATTCGTCGGCGCCCTGCGCGGGCACGTGCTGACTTTTACCGAGAGCCGCAAACGAGAATGAAGCGTCACGATGTCGCGACGTGATTCATGCCAACGCCTTTTGTCCGTCTGCAACATTCGCGTGCATGCGCCCGTCAGTAGCGCGGGCATCGTGGGTTTCGGAACGCGTCCGACGGCCCATCGAACGGCCAAATTCAAACGGGACACCACGATGACCTTTCCGATGCATCAATCCAGGTAACCGTTGTACGCGATTCCGAGCTAAAGCAACGTTGGCGGGCTGGCCCGCGAATCACGAAGACTCATCCGCGTCCGCCGCCTTCGCCGGCCCGTCCTATTTCCCGAGCGCTTCGATAATCGCGGGCACAACCTGAAACAGATCGCCCACAATTCCGTAATCGGCAACCTCAAAAATCGGCGCTTCGGGATCCTTGTTGATCGCGACGATCGTCTTCGCGCCTTTCATCCCCACCAGGTGCTGAATTGCGCCCGAGATACCCACTGCGACGTACATTTTCGGCGATACGGTCTGCCCGGAGCTTCCGACCTGCCGTTCCATGGGTAGCCAGCCGTTATCGCAAATCGGCCGCGATGCCGCAAGCTCGGCGCCCAAAGCCTCAGCCAACTTCTGAACAACCGGGATATTCTCCGCCTCTTTGATTCCTCGCCCGACCGAAACGATAATCTCGGCCGCCGTCAAATCCACAGCGCGCGCCGATTCGCGGAACAATTCCAGTGGCTTCGTGCGAATCTGTGAAGCATTGAGCTCCGGCGTCATCTTTTCGACCGCCGCCGAGCCAGCCTTCAGCTTGTCAGCTCGGAATGCCCCGGCCTGAATCGAAGCGAAATAGGGAGCATCTCCGTCAAACCGGATATCCGCATTGATCTTGCCTTGGAACAACTGCCGCACCAGAACCAAAGCGCCGTTCTCCACGCGGTGACCCACTACGTCGCTCACCAGAACCCGCTCCATCGCAGTCGCGAGCTTCGGAGCGAAATCCCGGACCTGATACGTATGCGGGAAGATCACATACTTCGGCTGATGCTTCTCCACAAGCTGTTTCAGCGCGATCGAGTATGCGTCGGGCGTGTACTCCTTCAGCAGCTCATGCTCGAGCACATGAATCTTGTCGGCCCGATACCCCGCCAGTTCGGGAATCTCCGCCCCAAGCACCGCCACAAAAACCGGCAAACCCAGTTCTTCGCCGAACTGCTGCGCCGCCGCGAGCGCTTCGAGCGACATCTTATGCAGCTTCGCGTCACGCTGCTCGAGAACCGCCAGAACTCCGCTCATATCACCCTCGCCTCGAAACGCAGCTTCTCGACCAGTTGCGCGGCCGCTTCTTTCGGCGGACCGTCGAATATCTGTGACCGTTTCGTCTTCTCAGGCATATAGATCTTTTCGAGACGAATCGGCGCAGCGGCGGAGCCAAGGCCGGCGGAGGACACCTTCTTCACTTCCTTCGTCTTCGCCTTCTTAATGCCCATGAGCGTCGCGTACCGCAGCTTCGTCGCGCCCGACTGAATCGTGAGCAGCGCCGGCAAGGGCATCTCGACGTGCTGAAACCAGCCGTCTTCCAGCTCCCTCTTCACCTTGATCGTCCCGCCCGACGCTTCGATGTTCATGATGATCGTCGCGTGGGGCAGGCCCATCACCTCCGCGAGAATCACGCCGGTCTGGCCGTAACCGAAATCATCGGACTGCAAGCCCGTGAGCACCAGATCGGGCTTCTCCCCGTCAAGAGCCTGCGCCATCGCGCGAGAGAGAGACAGCGGGTCAACAGCATTCCCGCCCGAATTCTCAATATGAATCGCCCGATCCGCGCCCTTGGCCAGAGCCTCGCGAATGGTCTGGCTCGCGCCCTCCGGTCCGGCGCACAAAACCACCACCTCGCCGCCTTCCTTCTCCTTCAGCTGGAGCCCGGCTTCGAGCGCGTAAGCGTCCGGTTCGTTGATCTCATACGCGAGATCGGCGTCTTCAATCCATGTTCCGGACGAGTTCACCTTCAGCAGGCTGTCCCTCGCGGGCACCTGCTTGATGGCGACAACGATTTTCATGTTTTACTCCGTGAATCTCTTGAAAATGAGGGCGCCGTTAGTCCCGCCGAACCCGAATGAGTTCGAGAGCGCGTACTCGATTCGCATCGGACGAGGCTCGTTCGGTACGTAGTCGAGATCGCACCCCGGATCGGGCATCTGGTAATTCGCGGTCGGGGGAGCCACCTGCTTGCCCAAAGCGCAGACAACAATCCCGGCCTCGAGGCCACCCGCGCCGCCGAGAAGGTGTCCGGTCATCGACTTCGTAGAACTAACCGCAAGCTTCTTCGAGTGCTCGCCGAAAGTGCGTTTGATCGCAATGGTCTCCGCCCGATCGCCCAAAGGCGTTGAGGTGCCGTGCGCGTTGACGTAATCGATCTGTTCGGGGTTCAGCTTCGCGTCTTTCAGCGCGTTCCTCATCACCCGATATGCGCCTTCGCCATCATCCGGCGGCGACGTGAAATGGAACGCGTCTCCGCTCATCCCGTAACCCACGATTTCACCGAGGATCGGCGCGCCGCGCTTCTTCGCGAACTCGAATTCTTCCAGCACCAGGATGCCAGCGCCTTCGCCGACCACGAACCCATCACGGTCTTTGTCGAAAGGACGCGAGGCCGTCGCAGGATCGTCATTCCGCTGCGACATGGCGCGCATCGCGGCGAATCCGCCGATACCCATCGGCGTGATGCATGCCTCGGTGCCGCCGCAGATCATGGCGTCCGCGTCGCCCCGCTGAATAATCTTGAAAGAATCACCGATCGAGTGAGCGCTGGTTGTGCACGCCGTCGCGGTCGCCGAATTGGGTCCCTTGGCGCCGGTGCGAATCGAAATGTAACCCGAAGCGAGATTAATAATTGTTGCGGGAATAAAGAACGGCGATATCCGCCGAGGGCCATGTTCGAGCAGGTTCCTATGCTCGCGCTCGATGACCTCGAATCCGCCGATGCCGCTGCCGATATAAACGCCGACCTGCTCCGCGTTTTCTTCCGTTACCTTCAGCCCGGAACTTTGGAGCGCATCTTCCGACGCAGCAATCGCGAGTTGAATGAAGCGTCCCATCTTCTTCACTTCTTTCTTCTCGATGAAGCGCGTCGGGTCGAAATGCTTGATTTCGCCCGCTATCTGGCAATTAAACAGGGAAGCGTCGAACGACTCGATGCGAGAGATGCCGTTGCGCAGCTCCATCAATCCGTTCCAGGTCTGTTCGGTTGTGTCGCCGATCGCGGTCAGCAGACCGACGCCGGTAACAACGACTCTGCGGGAAATAACCTTCTCCTTCGTTGCGCCCGCTCCGGGGAGGGATCAATCAGAATGGCGCCCGCTGATCTTCCCCAATTCGATGTCGCCAAAACGAATGCGGATGCGGGAACGCGCCCTCCGAAAGCCGGATGCGGCGTTATTTTTTCTTCGACTCGATATAGGCGACCGCTTCGCCCACCGTCGTAATCTTCTCGGCGTCCTCGTCCGGAATCTCAAGCTCGAACGCTTCTTCGAAGGCCATGACCAGCTCGACAATGTCGAGAGAATCGGCGCCCAGGTCGTCGACGAAGGAAGCCTTGTTGTCCACCTGGCTCTCGTCCACACCGAGTTGCTCGACGATAATCTGCTTGACCTTTTGCTCTACGGGCGATGCCATACTTCCTCCACTATACGAAATTGGGGAGCGCAACTCTGCTTTGGATACGATAGGCGCGGAGAGATACGCAAAGCTCCGATTCTACACTATGCAAGGAGCTTTTTATCGGTTCTGAACTCGCGGTTATTCTCGTCTCCACTCGCAACCCGCTGAACATCGGGGCAGCCGCGCGCGCGGTCGCGAACTTCGGCTTTCATGACCTTCGTCTGGTCGATCCCTATGACGTCGCATTCCGTGAGGCGGTCTCCGCCGTCGGCGGGGCGCACGTGCTGCAGTCCGCGCGTGTCTTTCCGACGGTGGCCAAAGCGACTGCGGATTGCTCACTAGTGGTTGGCACCACGGCGTCTCAGAAGCGCGTCGCTCAACAGCCCATAGAACGGCTCGAAGCGGGCGTGACGCTGATTCGAGTTAACAAAGGGCGCGTCGGGCTGATGTTCGGTTCGGAGAAATTCGGGCTTTCCAACGCGGACATGAGCTTTTGTCACGCCCTGGTGAAAATTCCCACGTCGCCGGAAACGCCTTCGATGAATCTGGGGCAAGCTGTCGCTGTCTGTCTGTATGAGTTGATTCGCGAGAACCGGGAGCCAGGGCCGAATCGCTTCGACCCGGTGATGGGAGCCGACGCGGAGCAGTTGACCACCATGTTGCACGAGGTACTCGACGCCTCAGGCTACACGAACCGCATCACCGCCACCTCCACCGAACGCAAAATCCGCCGCTGGATCAGACGCCTTCGCATACAAAAAAAGGATGCCCCGCTGCTGTTGGGCATCCTTCGTCAGATTATTTGGAAATTCAGGAACAGCGCCTGAGCGGCTGATTACCGGTGGTAGTGACCGTGCACCGGCGCTCTCCAATATCCGCCTCTCCAGACCCTGTGAGCGCCGTAGCCGGACCAATATCCGGATACCCACGAGAATCCCACCCCAGGAGCCGAGTATGCCGGCGCATAGTAGGCGGGCCCGGGCGCGTAAACAGGAGCCGGGGCCACATAAGCCGGGGCAGGCGCGTAATAAACCGGCGGCGGAGGAGCCACATAAACCGGCGCAGGAGCGTAATAGCGCGGCCCAACGCCGATTCCGATGCCAATTGCGACTCGCGGAGCGGCGGCCAGCGCGCTCGCCCCCAAAAGCAACGCCGTGATGAGCTTGGTTTTCATTTCGTTTCCTCCAACTTCCGCCCTTACCAAATGCAAGAGGCGTGCCAAAGAAAACGAACTGAAAACAAAGCACTTATCTCAGAAACAAAGAGAAAGGCGGTGGTTATCAACCACCACCTCATCAGAAAGCCGATATAATCCGAACCTCATGAGGACCGCCCACAGCCTGGTTGCGCTGATTCTGGCGTTTCCCCTTTTTGGAGAGAAGCTGCCGATCCAGCTCTACACCACCGCTGACGGACTTGCGAATAACCACGTCAGCCGCATCCGCACGGACTCACGCGGCTTCCTCTGGTTTTGCACCGACGAGGGGCTTTCACGCTTCGACGGGCATTCGTTCACGAATTACACGATTCGCGAGGGACTACCTCATCCGTGGGTCAACGATTTATTAGAAACCCGGGACGGCGCCTATTGGGTCGCCACAGATGCCGGCGTGAGCCGGTACAATCCCGCCGGCAAGCGCTTTCGCGTCTATCGGCCGAGTGAAAGACCGGGCGCTGCCCGCGTCAATTCCCTTCTGGAGGACCGGAGTGGCGTCATATGGGTCGGAACCTACGACGGGCTCTACCGGATGTCGCGTATCTCCGGAATCTCTCGTCTGATCCCTGCGCCCGACGCGGACTCGTCCCCGCCCTTGATTCTCATCAGCGCGGTGCGCGTGATGGGGGGGCGACTTCCTCGGTTGATTTCGTCCCGTGCGCTGTTGGCCACTCGGGCCGGTACGAGCAGAAGATGGCTGACGGGACAATCGTCACGCAGCTATTGCAGCCTAAATTTCACAATGTAGAGGCGGGGACAGCCCGTCTTGGGCTCGATGGCGTGAATTTCAGCGCTTCAACCACGCCACTCACAGCGAGTCAGGGGCTTGCGTTCTGGGGCCGCGGCGTGGTCGGAATCTGGACCGTTTCCATCGACGAGGACGAGTTCAGTCTGAAGCATGTGGACTTGACCAATCTGAGCGAGATCCAAGTCTGGGTAGGTTATCAGTACTCGGCGTGACTGGATTACTTATTCCGGCACTCTTAGCCAGCGATCTCGTAGTGGCGCAGGATCTCCTCCCACCACCCCTGCGCCTTCGAGATCATTTCGATTGCATCGCGCACCGCGCCGCTTCCACCGACGTTCCCGGTCACCCAGTGCGCCTCTTTCTTGACCTCCGGCCGCGCGTTCGCCGTGGCGATCGCCAACCCTACGCGATGAAACACCACCACGTCGGTCAGATCGTCACCGATGTAAGCCGCCTCTTCAATCGCGATTTTCGCGTCGGCCAGAATCTCCTCGATGATCGGGATCTTCTCGGTCTGGCCCTGATAGACGTAGTTCATCTTCGCCTGGCGCGCGCGCTCCACCGTTGACGGCGAATTGCGTCCGCTGATGACGCCGGTTCGGATCCCTTTCCACTGGCACCACTGCAAGCCGATGCCGTCCTGGGAGTCGAACGCTTTGAACTCCACCATCCCTCCCGATCCGTCCGGGATGAAGTAAAGCTTCCCGTCGGTCAAAACCCCGTCGACATCCATCAGCAGTAACTTGATCTTCGCCGCGCGGGCGGTCACATCAGGATTCATATCTGTTGTTCGAATAGCTCTTGATAAAGTTGCCGCTGCTTCTCGAGCGCCGCTCCGTAGATCTCTTTTTTCGCGCGGTCGGGCTGGATGCTGTCGCCGAACTGCGGCGAAAGATCGCTGATCGAGCCGATCGCGCCCAACCGTTCCAGCGCCAGCAGCGCCGCGCCGCGCGAAGTCGCCTCTTTTTCGACGCACATCACAACTGTGTGGCACATCGTGTCCGCCATCATCTGCGTCCACACGCGTGAGTTGAGCAACGCGGCGCCAGAGCCAATCAGGTCTTTCGGAACCCCGAAAGAGCCCTCCATGATTTCGTACACGTTCCGGAACCGCAGCGAAACCGATTCCAGCGCCGCGTGAACGATCTCGATAGGAGTCGTCGCTGTACTAAGGCCCGTGATTGCCGCCCGCGTATCCGTTCGCCATTCCGGGGACCTTTCCCCGGCGAACAGGGGAAGGATCATCAGTCCATGCATCCCCGGTTTCAGACCCGCGACCTGCTTCTCGATCTCGGCGGGCTCAGGCAGTTGCAGCGTACGCCTCATCCAGGCGAACACCTCGCCTCCGTTGCTAAGCGCCCCGCCCGCCACGAATCTCTTCCGGTCCATCCGGTAGCAGAAAAGACCATCGGGGATATCGATCCTGTCGATCTCGAACGTGGCCCGCATCGCGCCGCTCGTACCCACCATCAGCGCCCAACGGTCGCGACTGACGCATCCGCTTCCCGCGTTGTCGCATGCTCCGTCGCC
>Ga0206900_1102_pt1 | contig 22372 bp, 12 predicted proteins | sample Alteio_BWOrgHeat_46_FD_153235 | JGI IMG/M metagenome (GOLD analysis project Ga0206900, IMG submission 153235) | Enriched cells from forest soil in Barre Woods Harvard Forest LTER site, Petersham, Massachusetts, United States -... | ecosystem: Environmental > Terrestrial > Soil > Temperate forest >... | reverse complement strand
AAGCAGCAGTATCACCAAGTATTATTGGTCCCCGGGAAAATATTTGTCAGATTCCACCAAATTAAATTCCAAAGCATATCCGCCTACCACAACAACCTATACCCTGACTTCTACAGATTCCATTGGATGTACGGCAAATGCCACCATGAAAGTTGTGGTCAATCCTTTGCCCGTGGTATCTGCCGGGGGAGCCAAAACGATTTGTTTTAAAGACAGCATCAAACTAGGCGGGGCACCCACCGCATCATCGGGTTCTGGGATATATACCTATGCCTGGACCCCTTTATCTAGCCTGGGGAATGCGGCCCAGGCAAATCCATACGCCAAGCCATCCGCGACCACAACGTATAAGCTTCAGGTGACGGACAGCCGGGGATGTATAGCCAGGGATTCTGCCAAAGTATCAGTGAATATTTTGCCTATTGTCTCGGCCGGGCCAGATGTCACGATTTGCTTAAAAGACTCCATATCCATTGGGGGCGCGCCATCCGCCAAAGGGTCAGTTGGCCCATATAGTTATGGTTGGGCACCCACTTTAGGGCTGGGCAAATCAAATATTGCCAATCCAAATGCCAGCCCTGCCTCCACAACATCTTATATACTCAAGGTTTCTGATGGAAACGGTTGCAAAAACTCTGATACTGCTGTGGTAAACGTGAACCCGCTACCCAAAGCCAGTGCGGGGCTAGATGCCACGATTTGTTTTAAAGATTCAGTAACCATTGGGGGTTCGCCCACGGGTACAGGTACTTTGGCTCCTTACAGTTTCAGTTGGACACCTGTTGCGGGTTTGCAATCAACGGCCATTGCCAATCCCAAAGCCAGCCCTACATCCACCACAAGCTATATAGTAAAAGTGACCGATGCAAGGGGTTGCAAAAATTATGATACTGCCATAGTGAATGTGAATTCCCTGCCGATAATCACTGCAGGAAAAAACAAACGTATATGCATTGGGACTTCGATGGCATTAGGTGGTGCGCCAACAGCCAGCGGGGCTAAATCCCCCTATAGCTATAGTTGGTCACCATCCACGGGCTTGAGCAGTACCAGTGCCTCAAACCCTACGGCATCGCCGTTGGTAACAACCACCTATAAGCTTGTGGTACATGATGCAAACGGCTGTATAAAAACGGATTCGGTAACTGTTTCCGTAAATCCATTGCCCACTATCAATGCCGGGTTGGACGATACCCTGTGCTCGGGGGATTCCATAAAATTGAAGGGTACCAGTGGCTTTGCCTATAATTATGATTGGAGCCCCGGTAAATATTTGAACGATTCTACCTTGTTGACCCCTAAGGCATCCCCGCCCAAAACCACCAGTTTTGTGCTTCTTGCCACTGATTCGATAGGGTGTAAAAACAGGGATACCGTGGTGATGAATGTCCGGATAAAAGCAGCCCTGAACCCACCCAACCTGCGATGTGCAAATATCAATTCAAAAACCAGCATCACCTTAAACTGGGATACCGTGTTGAGCAATAAGGAGTTTTTCTATTATACGATATACCGGAAAACGGCTTCGGGACCATTTGTGCAGGTGGCAAAATTCTATCCACGCACCACCAATAGTTGGACGGATGGAACAGTGACCCGAGCCGATTCCATCCCTTACCAATACTATATCACCGTCACTAATCACTGCTTTGTGGAAGGCAAACATAGCGATACCCTCAGTCCATTGGTATTGACGACCCATATTATTGGGGATAAAACGCTTCAACTCCATTGGAACAGTTTTTCTTCAAAATCCAATAGCTATACAGTGCTATATGATACCGGAACAGGCTTTAAATCGTTTGGCACTACCAAATCATTGGGCTATGTGATCCAGTCATGTAAATTGAACGCGAATTGGAAAATTGAAGTCCAGGATACGGGATGTGCTTCCAATTCCTGGTCATCTTCCTCTATTTCGCTGGCAGACAATACCCCACCCTCCGTAAATATCATCACTGAAGCTACAGCAGATAATTGGGGGCAGATCAGCCTGATATTCAAGCCAAGCGATTCTTTGGATACAAAGACTTATTTGATCTATCGTGGCGATAGTTCGGGGGCTTTTGTGCAGATAGCCAGCGCGGCATCAGTAAAAGGGAAGACCAGCTATACGTATGCGGATAAGACCGTGAACGATAACCGGACCCAATATTTTTATAAGATAAAAGCAGTGGATACCTGCGGAAATATCGGAGGTTTTGGAATTTCAAATAGCCCTGTTTTGCTAAAAGGCCAAAAAGGGGAACTGCGTAGCGTCCTCACTTGGAGGAACTATATCGGGTTTACGGTAGATACGCTCTTGGTACAAAAATGGGTGGGTGGCAAATGGCAATTGCTGAAACAGGTGAAAAATACCGACTCCGCTTTTACGGATAGCGTGAACCTAGGCTGCAATATCACATACAGTTACCGCTTGGTGAGCCATAGCCCTATCAGCAAGGTATTCAGCTATTCGGATTCCATTGCTGTGACTCCATTTGACACGGTTAGGCCAACCGTGGTGAACTTATTAAAAGCGACTGTGGTAGATAATAGCACCATTCGATTGGTATTCAACAAGGTGCCGGATGTGGATGTGAACCGATATGATGTGTATGTTGCGAAAAATCATGGGGCTTTTGCCAAGTTTGCGACCGTTTTCCGCCCGGCAACCAGTCCTGTAAGCTATTTATACACGGGAATAAATACGCAAACCGACACCTTCCGCTTTATGGTATATGCTTTGGATTCTTGTGCCAGCAATGTTTCCGTCACCAGCGAGGTACATCGAGCCATTACTTTAAAAGGGAGCCCGGCTGACTATGCCGATCACTTGAACTGGAATACCTATAAAGGCTTTTCTGTGAAAAACTATGTGGTGCAGCGGCTGAGTGCGGGTGTTTGGAAGGATCTTTCCACTGCTTTGCCAAATACCGATTCTGCCTATGTGGATACCCTCATCCCCTGTAAAGTCACCCAATATTACCGGATAAAAGCCACGGAAAATGGGGGGGGATAATGCCATAGCTTTTTCTGATTCCATAGCCCTTACCCCTTTTGACACCATAAGCCCTTTGCCACCTTCCATCACTTTTGTGAGTGTGCCAGTAAATGGTAAAACGCAAATAAACTGGCAAAAATCCGCTTCCAATGATGTAAGGAACTATACGATATATCACCAAACAGCTACAGGATATAAGCCCATTGCAACGGTGGGGGACGTATCTATTTTTGTTGATTCTACTTCCTCCACACTAAGCTCTAACTGCTATGAAGTGCAGGCGGTAGATAGTTGTGCCAAAAATGTGAGTACCCTGTCGGCACCACATTGCAGTATGGCACTTTCGGTGAGCAACAATGGCTGTGAACGCGCCAACTACCTGACTTGGAACAGCTATTCTGGCTGGGCCGGCATTTCAAAATATGAAGTGTACCGCTCAGTGAACGGCGGTGCCGAAAGTCTATTAGCTAGCTTGGCCTCGGGAACATTCTATAAAGATTCCGGGTTGAGTTTCCACAACAATTACTGCTACAGGATCAAAGCTTATGAAAGCGCAAGCACCAACACATCCTATTCCAATACCTTTTGCAAGCAGGTCTATTTTGTGGATACCCCATACATAGTGGTAGTGACTAAACTAAATAGCTCAGCCAGTGCAGGTAAAGTAAAGGTGCAATGGACCAGCCAAAAGGGCAAACCGCACCTTGCCTACTACAAGCTCTATTATTCCAGCACGGGTGCCAAACCTTTTACTTTGCTCAAAGACAGCATTCCCATAGCCCAGGATACCTTTATCCATTCGGGGATCAATACCAAGGTGGGGGAACACTATTATTACCTGCAAACCATTGATAGTTGCGGGACCTTGTCGGAGATTTCAGCCATCCATAAAACCATGGATTTCACGTTCCATGTCGGGCAGTTGGTGCACCAGCTCAATTGGACCCCATACAAGGGATGGCCCGTGAAGTATTATGTTGTGCAACACGGTACAGGATTGACATTGACCAATGAGGATACTTTAACTGGCACGGATACCAGCCTGCACAAATTCCCAGCTCCCTGCAATACCCGTGTGGTGTACAGGGTATTGGCTGTAAGCTATACCGGGGTTGTGAGCTATTCCGACAGTATGGGCGGCCAAGCCATAGATACCATCCCGACCAATGCCCCAACACTTGAAAACGTTTCGGTGATTTCTGGCAGTTTGGTGCGGCTTGATTTCTTGGGATCAGATTCCTTGGATACCTATGGATATAGTGTGCAGCGATCCCAAAACGGGGGCAGTTTCACCACGGCAGGTTTTGTGCATTTTACATCGGCCCACGCGGCCCAGGTTTTTGTAGATACGGTAAATACCTTGAACGACCGGCTATGCTACCAGCTCATTGGTCTGGATAGTTGCTTGAATGCTAGCCCATCTCAGGTAATGTGTGCCATACAGCTCACCGGTGCACCAGGCAACCTATTGAACAACCTGAACTGGTACAACTATAAAGGCTATGGCATCAACCATTATGAGGTAATGATCTATCAGAATGGGGCCTGGCAAAACCTGAACAACAGCAATCTTGATACCTTCTTTACCCATCAACCATTATCCTGCAATGTCCCAAGATATTATAGGATAGAAGGGTATGGGACAAGTGGTTTCAATACTTTTTCAGATTCCATTGCGCTTACTCCATTTGATACCACCCGGCCACTTGCACCAAGCATCAATTATGTATCTGTTTTGGGGCCGACTTCCGTTACTGTGAACTGGAATTACAGCCCAAGTGCAAAAGTGAAACTGTATGAGGTGCAATATAAATCTCCGAACGGTGCATATAAGGTATTCACTACCGTGAGCCTGCAAAAATCTGTTACCGTTACCGGGCTCAATACCCATGATTCGGCCTATAGTTTCCGGGTCATTGCCATAGATTCATGTGCGGCCAACCGGTCGTTCCCCAGCAATGTGCACCAAAGTATATTGCTTACAGGAACCAAACAGAACCTGGCATCAAAACTGGATTGGTCGGCTTATGGTGGTTTTGGGGTCAACCGGTATGTCATTTTCAAATGGATGGCCAATGTCTGGAAAAGGATTGATTCCGTGAACGGCGCTACAAATACTTATACGGATAAAGGACTTAGCTGTAATGTTACCTATTCCTATAAAATATTGGCTTATAGCAGTGTGGGAGGCTTTGCGAGCTATGGCGATTCTGTTTCCGTCACCCCGTTCGATACCACGAGGCCTTTGGCGCCAACCCTCAATTCGGTTTCCGTACTTGGCCCGGGGTCAGTATCTGTAAATTGGAGTTTTAGTCCAAGCACCAAAGTGAAACAGTATGAGGTGCAATATAAATCACCGAATGGTACGTATCAGGTATTTACAACGGTCACTTTGCAAAAGAATGTCATTGTCACCGGGCTCAATACCCACGATTCGGCCTATAGTTTCCGGGTCATTGCCATTGATACCTGTGCTGGCAACCGATCGTTCCCAAGCAATGTGCACCAAAGTATATTGCTGAAAGGAACCAAACAAAACCTGGCTTCCAAACTGGATTGGTCGGCCTATGGAGGGTTTACCGTGAACCGATATGTGATATTCAAATGGGTGGCGGGCGCTTGGAAAAGGATTGATTCTGTAAGTGGCACTACGCTAACCTATACTGATAAAGGGTTGAGCTGCAATGTGAGCTATTCCTATAAACTATTGGCCTATAGTGCAACGGGTGGTTTCAGCAGCTATGCGGATTCTGTTTCGGTTACGCCTTTTGATACCACACGGCCCATTGCTCCTGTCATCAATTATGCAACAGTACTAAACAAGACCAGCGTATTCCTGAACTGGAATTTCAGTGCCAGCAGCAAAGTGAAGCAATACGAGGTGCAGTTCAAATCCAAAACAGGTACTTATCGGGTATTCACTACACTTACCCTTAAAAATTCAGTGACCGTTACGGGACTGGATCCACATGATACCGCCTACGATTTTGAAGTCATCGCCATTGATACCTGTGCAGGCAACCGTTCCTTGACGCCCGGGCCAGCCCCCCAAACGATATTGCTTACCGGAAATAACGGAAACCTGTTGAATACCTTGAACTGGACCCCTTACATTGGCTTCACCACCAGCCGTTATATCATTTACAAATATTTGAACGGCAAATGGGTAAAAACCGATTCCGTGTCTGGTACCACTTCTACGTATACAGATACTGGCTTGGCTTGCAATATTCCCTATTATTATAAGGTTCAAGCCATAAGCAATGTTCCGCCGTTTACCAGCTATAGTGATTCCATTTCGTTGACGCCGTACAATACCATCCCGCCTAAAGCACCAGTCATCAACTATGCCACGGTTGTGAGCCCCACAAGCATTTTGCTCAACTGGAATTATAGTACCAGCAAGACGGTGAAACAGTACGAGATACAATATAAATCGCCAAACGGGCCATACAAAGTCTTTGCCACCCTCACCTTGCAGAAATCCATTGTCATTACCGGTCTCAAAACCCATGATTCCGCCTATGATTTCAGGATCGTGGCCATTGACACCTGTTCAGGTGCCCGATCTGCCTTCAGCCAGGTACACCAAAGCATCCTTTTGGGTGGCAAGGCCAAAAATGATGCGGACCTGTTGACTTGGTCGGCATATCAGGGCTTTACCGTAAATCGCTATCTTATCTATAAAAAGGTAAGCAATGTTTGGACCAAGACAGATTCCGTTTTGGGTGCCGCAACCAGCTATCTGGATACAGGTTTATCATGTAATGTGACCCGATATTATAAGGTACTCGCCATAAGCAACAACCCGGCAAATACCAGTTATTCTGATTCCATAGCCCTCACGCCTTATGATTCCATAGCCCCGCCTACACCATCCATACAGTATGCCACGGTGCTGAATGGAAAGCAAATACAGCTATTCTGGAACAAGAGCGTCCCTAAGGTGAAACTATATGAACTATGGTTGAAATCAGCCAGTGGACCATGGATCAATTATTTCAGTCTGATTGATGGATATAATTTTGTGGTGAGCGGGTTGAACACGATTGACTCAACCTATTCTTTCCGGATTGATGTGAAAGATACTTGCGCCGGGAACAAGAGCCAATACAGCCCGATACATACCGTTATCAATATAAAGGGCGTAAATGGTGACCAGAGAAACACGCTGAATTGGTCTCCATACCAAGGTTTTGCCAGTGTAAAAAAATACTATATCTACCTGTTGGAGAACAATGTTTGGACCAAGCTTGACAGTGTGAGTGGCAGTTCATTGACCTATCTGCACAACCCTGCGGCATGCAATGTCCCCAAGAACTACAAGGTGGCCGCACTTGACAATACCGGACAATATCTCGCATTTTCTGATAGTATACAACTGACCCCGTTTGATACCATTAAACCGCAACCGCCAATTTTATACAATGCCACCGTATTGCCCAATAGCACGGTGCAGGTGAACTGGCACTGGGACAGGACGACCGATGTAACCAAATTTGAGGTATGGAGAAGCCAAAGCGGAGGCGCACCCGTGTTGGCAGGTCAGGTGAAATATGACAGCTCCTTCATTGACAAAAACGTGAACCCGAAAATTGCAAAGCTGGCCTATTACGTCATAGCCATAGATTCTTGCAGCAACCTGAACCGCTCTAAGCCTTCTAATACGGATACGGTCATCCAACCACATTTTAAAACGGGCGGTTGCCGGGCCTATTTCCAACTGAGTTGGACCCCATATTCCACCTTGCCGGGCGGGGTGGACCATTACGAGATATATAAATCAAAAAACGGGGCACCCTATACTTTCCTTACCAATGTGACTTCACCACTTATATACACTGACTATGCAGTCGATTCTTTTGAGCATTTCAGTTATTACCTGAAAGCCGTAAGCAAAACCAGCCCGATTACCAGCAACTCTGATACCATCGGCATACAACCTTGGCAATACGCCATCCCGAAGGCCTCATCATTATCGCTGGTATCCGTATATAAAACATCCCCAACCAATGGGGCTGTAAAAGCACTTTGGCAACCGTATCCATTTGCCCTGGATACGGTTGCCAAGGGTTACCGGTTGTATTTCAGCTACTCCAAAACAGGCCCATATAAGTTGATATTGAATACCAAAAACGAAGCCACCACCAGCTTTATCCTCAATGGCATCAATACCACGGACAGTACCAGCTATTTCTACCTGAAAGTATTCAACACCTGTAACTTGGAAGGGGATTCGAACAGTATTCAATCGCCACCAAAATTGCAATTGACCAACAAGGACCTGGAAGTTGACCTGGCTTGGAAACCCTATGAAGGTATGCCCGCCATAAAGAATTACAATATATACCGGTCTGAGGATGGCGCCTATTATGGGCTATTGTCTAGTGTGGCATCCAATACCTTTAATTATCATGATACCAGTGTATCTTGTGAGCATATATATACCTATCGTGTGTCTGCTGTGAGCAATGATATCAGTTTGCCGGAAGCATTTTCCGATTCAGCCGGGGTAAAAGCATTTGATACCGTAAAGGCGCCCAAGCCCATCATATATTATGCCACCACCAGCCTCACGGATAAAGACTCTGGTGCCATTGTCATCGATTTCAAAGGGAACACCAAGCGAAACCGGGCAGGATATGCTGTGTATTATGCTACTGATGGAGTGAATTTCAGCTTGGCTGATAGCAGCAAGGAAACCGGAACCGATACCATAGTTTGGAAACAGCATAGGCTGAACACGGTAGCTTATCCATACAGCTTCTACCTCCGGGCATTTGATTCTTGTGGAAACCTGTCAACCCCTTCTGACACGCAAACAGTTGTGCATTTGGCAGTGACAGCCAAAAGCCATGCCGATATCTTGAACTGGAGCCCATATATAGGCTTCAAAAACCTGACCTATATGGTGCAACGCAAAACTGCCGGAACGCCATGGGTGCCATTGACAATCATGAATGCCACCCAGCTCACCTATACTGATAGCCTGGTAAAATGCGATACCTTTTATATATACAGGATCGTGACGCAGGACCTTGATTTTAATAACAATTTAAGTCTCTCCAACCTTTCAGGGGTTACGGCATTTGATACCGATGCTCCTAAACCGCCTGTGATATTATATGTGAGCACATCAGTTACAAGCACTAAAAACGGTAAAATTGATATTGCGTGGAATAAATCCGTATCGCCCGATGTAGCCTATTATAATATATATCGTAGGAACCCGGTTTCCAATATTTGGGAAGCCATAGCCACGCATTTGACCAATACAACATATACAGACAGTGGCTTGAACACCTACAGACAAGAATATGAGTATCAGATAGAAGCACTGGATAGTTGCCGAAACCCGAATCTAGGCAACTCCATTATCCACAACAGTATGGTGCTACATGCTATCCCTGGCAACCAAAGTATTGATCTCAGTTGGGATGCCTATAAAGGCTGGCAGCCCATGGAATATGATATCTATCGGGATGGTAAATTGATTGGAAAAGCAGGAGCGGGGACAACCAGCTTTGTTGATAGCCCGGCAGCCTGCCCGATTGTGTATCACTATATGGTAAAGGCAATCCAGAAATCGGATTCCATAATATCCGCAGTATCCAATATTGATTCTGCGCAGCCATTTGACCATGTCGCCCCGGTACCTCCTTATCTTATCAGGGCCACGGTATCCCAGCCCAACAACCAGGTGTCGCTGGAATGGGTAAAATCAAAGGATTTTGATTTGAAAGGCTATAAGGTACAAAGAAGGATTTCGCCGATGAATTATTATGAGGTCATTTATACTACCAATGATCCCAATGATACCACATATACCGATGTATTGAGCAATCTAGGCGATTCCCTATGCTATATCGTCACGGCTTTTGACCATTGTGGCAATACCAGCCAGCAAAGCAACCCGGGATGCGTGATCATTGTGCAAGGGGAGGCAAGGGCTTTGTCCAATATCCTGCATTGGAATGATTACCAGACCTGGCCAGGTGGGGTAGATCATTATAACCTGTATCGAAAAACCGATGATACGGCTGGGTATAAATTATTGCAGGAATTTACCAATCCGGTGTTCATATACAATGATACTGGCTTTGTGGCCGATGGGGATCATTACTGTTACCGGATAGAAGCCGTGGAAAAAGGAGGTTTTGCCGCCCATTCCTGGAGCACCGAACTTTGCTTGACACAAGCGCCGGTAGTGTGGATACCCAATGCCTTTACCCCGGAAATGTCACTCGGGATCAATGACCTTTTTGGTCCGAAAGGCCTGTTTATGGCCAGGTACGATATGGATATTTACAACCGCTGGGGCCAACGCCTTTTCTATACTGATAAGTCCAAACCTTGGGACGGCAGTTTCCAAGGCCGGCAAGTGGGCGAGGGGGTATATCTATACCATATCACTGTATTTGGACACGATAACAAACCTTATTATTTCGAGGGGACCGTGGAGATATTGAAATAAATAAGAAACCAAATCCTTCCTTTCGCAGAAGTGAGATGCCCTCTTTTAAGGCGTAGGGTTAGGGTGAGGTAAAAAGCCCCAAACCTCTTGAAGCCGTAAACAAACAGAATTGGACACTATATTCTGGCCATTTGATTAAAAACACACCCTATTTATTCTTTTGGGCATATTATATTATTTTTTTGGATTGCCAGTACCAGATGCCAAAAAAAAATTGTACTTTTGATATAACCTCTTTTAAAAGTACATATTATGAGAAAGCTTCTACTCCCCCTGGTTTGGCTTTTGGCTGTCAGTTCAGCCTTCGCTCAACAAAAAATCACCTTTGCCAATACCGTGGCAAATATTATTTACAACAATTGCACGTCCTGCCACCGTTCTGGGTCTATCGCACCCTTTACCTTGCAGAACTACCAAGACGTAGTGAACAACCAATCGGCCATCGCCGCTGCAGTGAGCAGCAAGATCATGCCGCCATGGTCGCCTGACCCATCCTACACGCACATGGTCGGCGAAAAGAAATTGACTTCTGAGCAGATCAACCAGATTTTGGAATGGGTAAACACGGGTGCAGAAAGAGGAGAGGAAGCCCAGGAACCCGCGCCCCCCATATTCAACAATCAATCTCAGTTGTTGAACCCGCAGTTTAGCTCACGTATCCACCCCCATACCGTTCAACATACCCTTGATGAGTTCGCTTTTTTCTCCCTGCCTTCCGGGCTCAATTCCGATGCTATGCTCCAACAAATAGAGTTGGTGCCGGGCAATAGGAAAATCGTTCACCATATATTTGTTTTCCTCGATTCCACGGGTCAATTTTCCAATTCGATCATCGGGGACAGCATCAATCAAAAAGGAGGCTCCAGCTATATTTCCGGGGGGAGTTTGAATGAGATAAAGCTTATTGGTGGTTGGTTGCCGGGCGGTTCTTATTATTCTGTGCCAGAAGGTATGGCTTTCAGGGTTCCTCGCAATTCTAGGTACATTGTGCAGATCCACTACGCCCCTGGTAGCTATGGGCTGACGGATTCCACCCAACTGAACGTGAAATACACATCGGAAGGCATTGCTGGAAACCGGTTGATGAGCATGAGACCGTTATTGGACAATTCAGTGAACCTGGTACACCAGCCCGGCCCTGATTCCAACCTCTTTATTCCCGCCAATACCGTAAAAAGCTATAAAGAAATGCAACCTGTTGGGGTTGATCTTTCATTGATTTCCATCACACCGCACCAGCACTTGTTGGGCAAGAGATTGAAGGTATATGCAGTGTATAATGGCGATACCGTTCGATTGGTAGATGACCGTTGGAATTTCCACTGGCAGGGCATGTACACCTTCCCTAAGCCTGTGCACCTGAGGGCAGGTTCTGTACTATATGCAGAAGGTACTTATGACAATACCATAAACAATGTGGACAACCCCAACTATCCGCCGAAGGATGTGGTGGCGGGGAACTCTACCCTTACTGAAATGATGCAGGTATTCTTCTGTTGGGTGCCGTATCAAACCGGGGATGAAAACATTGTGCTCGGTCAGATAGATGAAAACACATCGGTGCAGCCAGCCATGGGTTCGGTTTCCAACTGCTATGTGTATCCTAACCCTGTGGTAGGCGGCAATAACCTAAACCTGGAACTGCTTCCTGGGGCATTGTACAATTTGAACCTATACACGATGGATGGCAGGCTCGTAAAGGATTATGGCCAAGTGAACGTGGACGGCCACGTGTCCATCCCCATGCCAGAACTGGCCAAAGGGATGTATTTCATTAAAATAGCAAATTCGCAAAACGTCATCAGCAGGAAGTTTGCTGTAGAATAATAGATTAGGTAAAGGATATTAATCAAAAAGGGGCGCATCACTCAGTGCCCCTTTTTTTATGCGATTTCATGCCATTTCTGGCCTGGAACTGTAGAGTCAAGTATCCTAAGCTGCAAGTGTTGGGATAGCACCGAAGCAGTATTAAAGGCATCGGCTTTGTTTTTGGAATCGCAAATAAATATCCTTTCCAACGTAGGGCAAACAAGTTGTACGGCAATGGCAGAATCACTTTTCTTGTAAGAATTGCTTAACGAATGTGTGGTTTGCGAATAGGTTTCCCCATAGATGCTTATATATTCTATTTCTGGCAAATGGTACCAAGCACCCGTTACGGCCCCAAAGAAACTTGTATAATCGCGGTATGTTTTTTCGTCGAAATTGATCTGGATGCCCACCGTAATAAATTGGGAAACTGGCCCTGCGGCAAGCATCGCGATACCTATGGGCAAATTATATGTGATTACTCCCAAACCAGGAGCAACAAGGATCCACATCAACCATCTTGCCGTTGTTGAAAAATAAAGTCCCTGGGGTTTATCAAATATTTTCATGCTATAAGATTCAAAATCTGGGGGAGGTAAAGTTGGGAAATGTCTACGGTTTATTGGCACTGGCCTTATCTTCCATCATAGTATCCAACAAGTTGAAATAAGACTCCTTTTCGGCTTCAATGTTTTTCTTTTCAGCTTCTATGACCTCACCAAGCAGGTGGGCCAGTTTGGAAACAGTGCTGTTCTTCTTCTTTATTTTTCTGAGCAGCGCACTGATCCAGAAAAAAAGAAAGCCAAATACCAGGATAATGATCCCCAATATCCTGTTGCTGTCTTCCAGCGTCACCTTCACTTCGCCACTGGCTTTATGACTGATCCGCAGGACATAATTCTCTGAGAAAAGGGAATAGATGAATACGATTAAAAGCGCAAAAGCAATGACAAGGGTGAAAACCCGCAATATGGATATGCTGGTATGAGAGACCGCCCTGGATATTTTGCGTGCATGGTGTAGCTTATAGGCTGCTTCATAGTTTTGCAACCGGGCATATCTGCCATCCATGTCACGCTCTTTTTCCTTTCGCAAGCTGGCATATAAAAGTTTAGATAAGGCCATAGGATCATTGTATTGTGCAGGGAAAGATAAGAAATAATCCCTGATCCAAGTGCGATATGGCACAAACTCAAAAAAAGTTTAAAATCCCTGTAACTTTATCGCGACGCTCGCCGTCACACCACTGAATGAATGAGAAAGAATACAATATCCTGGTAGAGAACCAGGCCGATGCGGTTTATCGGTTCATCCTGAAATGCACCAAGCATGAAGAGGATGCACAGGATGTTGTACAGGACGCGTTTGAAAAGATTTGGATGAACAGACAGAACATACATAACGAAAAAGCAAAATCTTACCTGTTTTCTACGGCCTACCATACCATGATAGACAAGATAAGAAAAGTGAAACGGATCACAAGCCTGGAAGAACATCATGAGGACATGCATTTTTATACAGAAGAATATACAGGAACCGGGGAAATGATAGAACGTGCACTGAACCAATTGCCCGCAGACCAGAAATCGGTGATCGTGTTGCGGGACTACGAAGGATATGCCTACAACGAGATAGGCGACATAACAGGCCTGAGTGAGAGCCAAGTGAAAGTATACATACACAGGGCCCGCACTTTTTTAAAGAACTATATTGAAAAAACGGAGAACTACGTCCATGGAAATAAATAAGGAAAACTATAGAGAAGTGTTGATCAGCTATCTGGAAAAGGAGCTGAGCCCCGCCGAAGAAGCCATGGTAGAAAGGTATATCCAGGAGAACGGGGCAGCAAGCCGGGAATGGGAAATGCTGAACCTGACCCGCTTGAAGCCGGATATGACCGTAAAATTCCCGAACAAGCAACTGCTGTTTCGCAAAGAAGCGGAGGATGTGGTTGCAGCGGCCCCGAAAGTGATCGGGTTAAGGAATACTATTTATAGGTTTTCGGCCATTGCCATTGCGGCCTCTTTGCTGGCTTTTGCGGTGATCATGTATATGAACAGGCCTGCCAATACCGTAGCCGACCTGCACCCGAATACGAAAACAACTCCAGAAAAGCAATTGGGAAGCAACCGTGCCGGGCAAACCACGGCGGACAATTCGACTAGCAATGAGGGACCGAAGGCAAATATGAACCCGGGCACCATTGCCCCGGAAACCAAAAGTACGCCAAAAGGCAACTTGCCAGGCAAAACGAAAAAGGACAACAATAAGATACAGAACCCGCCAGTAAATACGCCTAAGCCTACCATTATCATCGTAGAACACCCGCAGCCCAAAGATGAAATGGCTACCCTGCCTACCACGGGAGGCAAGATTCAAGGGTCTGAAGAGGGAAACGAAATAAATGGGCAACTGCCGCAGCTAAAAATAAACCATACAGTGGCCACCGTGGCACAAAAACAAAAGGCAGAGACCGATACCGAAGACAAGAGCCTGGCAGAAAACCTGTTTGACCTGGCCAAAAAAGTATCGCTCAAGAAGAAAACCATCAATAAACAAACATATTACGCGCTTTCTATAGAAACCAACAACGTAAAAGTAAATAAAACATTTAAATCATTAACGGAACAATAAAAGATGAAAACCATAAATTTTGTAAAGCAGACCACGGTTTTGCTAAGTATCGGGATACTCGCTGCGAGTAGCAGTAGCCTGTTTGCCCAGGAAGGCAAAAACAAGGACATCCACACCGAAAAGGTTACCGTGAGCAAGCACGGAAAGGACAGCACAATAACCATATTAAAAGAAGACGCATCCAATGGTAAGACCGTGAAAAAAACCATTGTCGTGCATAACGGGGATACCTCCGTGAACACGGTAACTGAGAACTCCTCAGGCGCCATGGACTATACATCCATAGTGATAGATGGCGATTCATTGGTGAAAATAGTGAAAGGGGTAGGAAAACCAGGCACCCACTTTATCATTATGAACGGGGATACCATACCCACGCATGGAACCAGTGGGAGCATTGGCATAACCATAGATACGGCGCTCATCAACCAACGCTATAAAAACAGCAAAGCATTCCGTGATGCAGCACAAAAGGGCTTTACCATGTCGAATAAATACATCATCATCAATACCGACAAACTCTCCAAAAAGGATTCAGGCAAACATGAACGGAAGATATCTGCCAAATTGGGCGTGGAAGGCTTCGACCTTGGCTTTACCCAGTTTATGGATGCAGGCCATTTTGGGGTCAATCCTTCCAACAACCTGCTGGACCTGAACGTGGGCAAATCCATTAATGTCAACTTCCGGGTGATTGATATGAAGATAGCATTGATACACCATTATGTATATCTGGATGCCGGACTGGAATTTGACCTGCACGATTATACCTTTAACAACAACGTGAGCCTGAAACAAGGAAATGGCAGCGGATCATTTTATAAGGATACCACCGCTACTTTTACCACGGACAAGCTAAAGACAGGATACCTGGAACTACCTCTGATGCTATGTTTCAGCACCAATCCCTATCATAGACAAAGGGCTATGACCTTTGGCGTGGGTGGCTACGCGGGTATTTTATTGGGGGCCAATACCCGGCAAGTGAGCAACGAGCGTGGCGACCAAATCATCAACAACAACTTCGGTTGCAATAACATAGATTATGGCTTGGAGGCAGAAATAGGATACGGTGGGGTAGAAATCTTTGCCAAATACAACATGTCATCCATCCTGCAAAGCAGCAAATTGGGTTCAACTGATCCATCCGAAATGGGTTATCCAAACCTGCAGTCCATTACCTTCGGCATCAAACTGTTCCACCCTTTCAAGTGGAGCTGAGGATAAATTCTTTTTCTATTCAGCCAGCCATCCTTGTCCTAGCGACGGGGATGGCGGGTTTTTTATAGTAGTTAGGCAAGCTCCTTGGTTTTGCGGCTGGCAAAATACCAAAGCACTATAGCAAGCACAACAAAGGCCACGATACCAAGGATATCCCCGGTAGTACCCAGTTTATCTGCGATTCCAGTATTGATCATTTGAAGAATGGATATGTCTGATTTTCCAGGTTTTATGGCATAGAGTGCCGCTATCGCAATTCCCGTTAACGCTCCCCCCGCTATAAGCCCCGAACTGAACAAGGCACCCGGCCCAAGTTCTGATTCCGCTTCGGCTTTGCTTTTGGCACGTTTCTCGATGATCCATTTTACGATACCACCCACAAAGATGGGGCTGGTGGTGGAAAATGGCAGGTAGGCACCAACCGCAAAGGCAAGGGAACTGATACCGCACAATTCCATAACGGCAGATACACCCATACCTATTATTACCAGGCTCCAGGGTAATTTATGACTTAGCAATCCTTTGATGATGGTTGACATCAGAATGGCTTGAGGGGCTCCCAGGGGATGATCATGTCCGGGAGTTTTTACCCCAATCCCATAAGTATCCACCAATAACTTAAGCGTAAACCCTATGGCAATGGTAGAAACAAACACGCCAATGAGCAGTCCAAGCTGCTGTTTAATGGGTGTGGCGCCTACAATATATCCTGTTTTCAAATCTTGGGAAGTAGCTCCGGCATTGGCTGAAGCGATACAGACAATGGAGCCCACGATCAATGCAATGGGTTGTTTTGCATCGCCTGTCCAACCAATGGCAACAAAAATCAAGCAGGTAGCCATGATGGTGGCAATGGTCATACCCGAGATAGGATTCGAGGAAGAGCCGATGATACCCACGATTCGCGAGGAGACAGTAACAAAGAAAAACCCGAATATCACGATCATGATGGCGGGTAAAATGCCTACTTCTATTTTAGGGATAAATGCGATGAACAAAACAAGGATCAAACTACCGATCAAAACATAGCTGATGGGCAATTCCCGTTGTGTCCGCAATTTTTCAACCCCAGCTTCCTTTCCTTTCCTGAGGTCTTTAAAAGAATCCTTAAAAGCAGAAACAATAGTGGGCAAGGTTTTTATCAAGGTCATGATACCTCCAAAAGTTACCGCACCCGCACCGATGTATTTTATATAGAAGGAACGTATGTCGTCAGGGTTCATTTTCCCGATGGGGATATCCCCCGGTGCAATGATCATGGTAGAATTGCCCCCGATAAAAGAAATCAACGGCACGAGTACCAAATAAGAAAGTACCGCACCTGCCATCATTACGCCTGCGATTTTTGGTCCAATGATATAGCCTACCCCCAAAAGTTCAGGCGTGGTTTCAGCGCTGATGCTGGCGTTAGGCATTACACTTGTTTTATCAAAAACATAGGCCGGTACATCTTTCCAAAGTCCAATGATGGACATGAACAGTTTATATAAAAATGCAATCCCCAAGCCATAATATACCTTTTCGGCCAATTTGCCGCCTGTTTCTCCGGCGATGAGAACATCAGCGCAGGCAGTGCCTTCGGGGTAGGGGAGGTTCCCGTGCTCCTTTACAATGAGTGATTTACGAAGCGGAACCATGAACAATACCCCAAGGATACCTCCCGCAAAAGCCAAAACAAAAATCTGGAAGTACTGAAAATAGTCAATGCCCCCGGCCAAGAACAAGAGAGCCGGAATAGTAAAAACCACACCTGCCGCCACCGATTCACCTGCTGAGCCGATGGTTTGCACGATATTGCTTTCGAGGATGGTGGCCTTGCCTATTTTTTTGAATATAGAGATTGCCAATACGGCAATAGGTATGGAGGCACTTACCGTAAGCCCCACTTTTAAGCCCAGGTACACCGAGGCCGCCCCGAAAATAATGCCAAAAATGGCACCCAGGATAATGGCTTTAGGGGTAAACTCTGGGATAAACTCTGAGGCAGCAATATAAGGTTTGTGTTCAGGGATGGGGTCCTTTTCGGTTTCCTGCATAGCGATGAGGTGTTTTTTGGTGTAATAGAAATGTGCAGCGGTAAAACTAAGAAAAAATATTTGGATGCGGGCCGCGAAAGGTTATTTGCCTTTCTTGGTGGGTTTCGGCTTTTGGGAAGCCACGTAGTCATAGCTCGCCTTCAGGTAGGGGGCTAGTTCATCGGTTTTTGCCAACAGATCTTCGGGCACCACGGCATATTCTTTCTGTACAATACCATAAGCCTCTTGAAGTTTGGTGTTGTACTTGGCCAAGAAATCGGGAAGCAAACCAGCGGGAAGTTTTAAGGCAAGTTTCCCGTCTTTGTGCAGATAAGAGAACATGTGCCCATTGATGGAAGTATATGGCATGGTATCCCCTTTGCGTTCCAAACCGGGAAGGGTGGCCACCAGTTTTTCGTATTGCTCCAGTGCATCGGGAAATGGGTAGGATTTTGCCATGGATGTTTGAATTTATTTAGAGCTTGGAAACCGTTCTCTTCCTGGGGAAATGCTTGTTATTGATAATAATGATGCTTTTGAGCTTTTTGCCCAGGCTCCTGAAATCCGTTTCTATTTCTGTTTTGATGGCAGTGATGCCCCTTGTATCAAAAAAATCCTGCTGCAACTTGTCAAGTACCAGCAATTCAAATGCCGTCGCCATCATCCAATCCACCGTACTCTTATATCCGATGGCGGCAATGGCCCCGGTTTTGGAGAGAAAAGCCTGCGCACGGATGTCGGGGATGTCCAAAGTATCGCAGGAAGCAAAAAAGAAGACTTTATTGGTGCAGGCCCCTTCCAGCATATCTGCCAGTTCTTCCAGGGATATGCCGTTTTTGTCGTTGTTGAGCTTTATGGAGCCTTTTTTTCCGTGGAAAGCAAAGTACAGTATGGGAAAATTGTTCTGCACGGCTTTTGTCTTCCATTTCTTCAGCATAAAAGCCACCTCGTCTCTTGTGGCGCAGTTATGGTAGATATGCTTGCACCCTGTCTGCCGGTCTATCAGTTCCAGGATGGGGCGCACGGAATTGGTGTCTTTCACCGAAGAAGTCCAGCCTGTTTCCAGACAAAATATGCCATTTTTTAGAGCCATGCAATGATAATTGGCGAAATTTAGGGCTATTCAGGTTCCCAAGCAAATGCCATTTTGGCAAGTATTTTGCAGCGGCATGGTTTGTGTATAAAAATATCTTAGTTTCGAATCATAAAACTTAAGAAAGAAAAAAATGGCGAATAACGTAATCAACTATGGTGAAGACCAGGTTCAGGTAAGGCAAAACGCCTTCATTACAAATGTATATGGATTGATGACCGGGGCATTGGCCATCACCGGGTTTATATCTTGGTATGTATCCAGCAATGTGGATGTAATAGCATCTTTGGTGCCTTATTTTAAGATATTGCTTTTGGTAGAACTGGGCGTGGTGCTTGGGATGACCTTCCTTATCGACAAAGTATCCGTAAATATTGCCCGCCTATTGTTCGTGGTTTATGCGGCCTTGAATGGACTTACTTTCGGAGTCATTATCAGCATCTTTACCGGAGAATCAGTCGCTTCCACGTTCTTGGTCACTGCAGGTACCTTTGGTGCGATGAGCTTGTATGGCTATACCACCAAACGCGACCTTACCTCTATAGGTAGGATATTATACATGGCCTTGTTCGGGCTTATCATAGCCACGGTGGTCAACTTGTTCTTGCCCGGCAACAACACAATTTTTTATTGGATAAGCACTTATGCAGGCGTTTTGATATTTGTGGGCCTTATCGCATACGATACCCAAAAGCTGAAAGCATTGGCAACTGCGGTGGACAACAACGAGGAAGCAGAGCACAAAGCATCCATCTATGGCGCATTGACCCTGTATCTTGATTTTATCAATCTCTTCCTGTTCTTGTTGAGGATTTTTGGACGGAGAAGATAATATCAGCTCTTAGAGAGCCTGATAACATATAATTATAAACGGCCTTGGTAACAATCCAAGGCCGTTTTTGTTTTAGAAGGCATTTTTTTTTCACAAATAAGAAGCCCCGCCTATGTTGGTTTTTGATTTAATTTGTAGATTGAACCGAAAATCACGGGCTATATGAGACACACCAGACAAATTTTATGGGTTCTATTTCTATTCACAGCGCGATTATGCGCCGGGCAGGGTATGCCGGGTTACAATACCAGTAACTATGCGGGGGTATCGGGCATTGAGCTCAATCCTTCCAGTATTGCGGACATGAGATATAAGGTGGATGTTAACCTCATTGGGTTCGGGGTTGGGTTCAGCAACAACTATATTGCCATGAACTCTTCCAGCATTACGGATGGCAGCCTCGTTAATTATCTCAAGGGAAATAACCCAAATGTAGACTTCAAGCATACCTTTTTATACGAGAATACGAGCTCAGATGATAAAACGGTCTCAGCTTTTGCCAATCTTCAACTTCCTTCCATCGCCATCAGTCTTTCCAAAAACATATCCATTGGTTTTACCATCACTGAAAAGACGCAGTTCAATATAGATCAGCTCAGCCCCGAACTGGCGCACCTTGCCTATACCGGTTTGGATGCCAATGATGCGAAAAACATCAATTATTTCAACCAAACCTTGAAAGATGACAAGTTCAATCTGAATGAAATGAGCTGGATGGAATATGGCTTCACCTATGCCCAGGTCATCAGTGGCAAAGGCCCCCATTTCTTTAAGGTTGGTGGTACCATAAAATTGGTGGAAGGCATACAAGCGGCCTATATCTATGCGCAGAACCTTTCCTATCATTGGAGCGACCCACATACCCTGAGCTTGTTCAATTCCAATTTTTCCTATGGGCAAACGGCAAATGTGACCCAGTTTTTTGGTGGTCAGTCATTCAATATTTTCCATTTTCTGAGTACGGTATCTTCTTCCTCTGCGGCATTTGATGTGGGTGCTACCTATGAGTGGCGGCCAAACTATGCAGATTATAAATACGATATGGATGGCCAAACCGGATTGGAACGCAGGAACAAAAACAAATACAAACTAAAGATTGGCGTTTCTCTTACTGATTTAGGAACCATCAGGTTTACCAAAGGAAACAGTGCCCTCAACTTTATTGCAGACACGGCCAACTGGAACGTGAAGAAATTAAATTTCGGTTCCAACGCAGTTTCCGGCCTCAATAGCATTATCCAGAATACCTTCAAAGACCATAGCATTGGGTCCAGCACCTTCGATTTTTCGTTGCCTACCGCTTTCAGTGTGCAAATTGACTATGATTTGTACAAAGATTTCTACCTAAACCTGACCACTTATACTTCCCCACGCTTTATCGAAATACAAAGTAAGGTGCATTCTGCGAGCTATTATGCTTTGACCCCGAGATGGGACAGCAAATGGTTTGGTGCTTTCTTGCCATTATCAGTGGATGGGGATGGAAACTTTAATGTGGGTGCCGCTTTAAGGCTGGGCCCTATAGTAATAGGTACAAGCAATGGCCTCAGCGTATTGGTGAACAAGGAAACCTATGGGGCGGATATCCATGTGGCCATAAAAATACCGATTTTCCAAGGCAAGCCACCGCGTGACCGTGATAATGACGGTGTATCGGATAAATACGACAAATGCCCTGACAAGAAAGGTAGTTGGGATCATCATGGATGTCCGGATACTGATGGGGATGGTGTATATGATGATGTTGACCAATGCCCTACGGTACCTGGCCCAGTGGAAAACCACGGTTGCCCATGGCCTGATACCGATGGTGACGGTGTGATAGACAAACTGGACTCTTGCCCAACGGTGAAAGGACCTAAAGAAAACCATGGCTGTCCTTGGGGAGATGCCGATAAAGATGGCGTACCTGATAACCTGGATAGTTGCAAAAACGTACCTGGCCCTGTGGAAAACCATGGCTGTCCTTGGGGTGATGCCGATAATGATGGCATACCAGATAACTTGGATAGCTGTCCTCACGTGGCAGGCCCAGCCGCAAACCATGGCTGTCCTTGGGGCGATGCCGACAATGATGGGGTACCAGATAATTTGGATAGTTGTCCTCACACACCTGGACCAGCTTCCGTGGTGTTAGGTGCGACAGGATTGGCACTGCCGTGATATTCCACGGTGATTCGGCTTGGATCTACCCCTCGTTTCACCAATGCATCCCTCACTGCCTCAGCCCGTTCTTTGGATAGCTTGAGGTTGGCATCTTCCTTACCCACATTGTCAGTATATCCGCTCAACCTTATTTTAAATTTCGGTC
>Ga0206900_1100_pt1 | contig 22422 bp, 21 predicted proteins | sample Alteio_BWOrgHeat_46_FD_153235 | JGI IMG/M metagenome (GOLD analysis project Ga0206900, IMG submission 153235) | Enriched cells from forest soil in Barre Woods Harvard Forest LTER site, Petersham, Massachusetts, United States -... | ecosystem: Environmental > Terrestrial > Soil > Temperate forest >... | reverse complement strand
GAGAAAACGGACCGCATCCGGCTCTACACGGGCGGCCTTCGCGCAGGACTCGCGAGCATAACCGCGATTACAACAGCCTCTGAGAGTTTCCGGAGGAATCGGATTCAGCGTGTCGGACGCGCATTCGCCGGTGAATATAGCGGATAAAGGTATCGGGGCTCCAGGAAGGAACAGGGGACACACGCTCTATTTTCCCGAATCGTTTGCGTCAAGGCCTTCGGTCAGTTCGATCCGAGTGCCCCACGGGTCCGTGAGGAACGCCAACGCGAGGTTGATTTGCGCGACCCGCCGGTAAGGAGTATCGAGCTTGATCCCGCTGTCGGTCAATTTCTTGCAGAATGCCTCAAGCCCTTTGATCTCGAACCCGACGTGATCGATTGCGCGCCCCCTGGTCGGCGCGGCGGTTTCGGCGGGATTGTGTGTCAGATTCGCGGCGGGAATCTCGCCCGAATCCCAGTGCGCGCGCTTGCTGCGCGCAGCGCCGAAATTCGCTTCGTACCACGCTTGCATTTTCTTGGCGTCGGGGGTGTAGAAGTGAATGTGATGGAACCGAATCGGCTCTTTCATCGAACGGTCTTCCGTGAGTTCAACGCGGACCCCATCGGGCCGTCGATCATGAGTTGCGCCCCTTGAGCTGTCGGACGCGAGGTCTTGTAATTGGCTTTTTCGAATCGCGCGAAATAAGGCGCCATGTCGGGGACCAAGAACCCGATGTGGTTTACCGTCGATCCCGCACTCGGTCCGGACGGTGTCGCCTTGGTGAACAGAATGACTGCGCCCGGCACGCTCACGCCGTTGAGCGATGCATGCGTCCAGGGCTGCGCGCCGATCATCTGGGTGAAAAACTGAGTCGCCGCCTCGGGATCGGTTTGATTCAGGTGAATGTGGCCCATCGCAACGCTTTGTTCATTCGGTGAGGCGAGCTGAGCGGCAGCGCGCAAAACCAAACAAACAACGGTTACTGGCAGGCGGATGCGCGACACGGCTGGAGGCTATAGTAACAATTGCTATGGGAAACCCCCGTCTGGAAGTCCTGCGATCGATGGTCGAACAAGACCCCGGCAACGCTTTTGGCCGCTATGGATTGGCCATGGAGTATGTAAAGGGGGGTAACCTGGAAAGTGCGGTCGCGGAATTTGAACAGCTCCTCGCCCGCAACCCGGACTATGCGGCCGGTTACTTCCACGGCGGCCAGACGCTAGAGAAACTCGGACGGATTGATGAAGCGCGAGCAATTTACCGAAAGGGTATCGAAGTGACCGCTGCCTCGGGCGATGCCCACACTCAAAGCGAACTGACGGCGGCGTTGCAGATGCTGGGCTGATTAATCGCGCGATTGGAAACGATAGTGAACCACAACGTCACTGGCGACAGGCCGGTCTCCATCGTAAGCGGGCTCCCACGCGGCTGTCGTGGCGGAGCTGGCCGCCAGGTCCGCCAGTTCGGATCCCATGCCGTTAAGGATCTGAGCGTTCTTGACCATTCCATGCTTGTCCAGCGATAGCTTCACATCCACATCAACGTATCCCACAACGTCGCGGGCAAGTGATTCCGGAACACGTGGTTGGAGTGGTCGCATGGGGCGCGCCGGGCTGTAATTATCACCGCCATCACCGTGAAAAGTGCGGCCGAGCAGTGGCACATGGCTTACTACTTTCCTGACGTCTCCTGAACCCCGGTGTTCCACATGAACCGATACCGCAAGGGCGGGCTGTTTTGGCGCGCGGTGGGCTGCCTTCGGGGTATCCGGCGTGGGCGTTGCCGAAAGAGGATTCAGTACGATGCCCGTGCCAGCACGCTCCTCGTGTTCAACTCTGGGAAGAGTCGCCGTTGAGGGTGGCATCAGCGGCGGAGGAGAAGGAGGCGGAGAGGGCCGAATCGCGGGCTCCTCTGAATACCGGGCCGCAACGACTGAACTGTTATTCGTGGCGCTCTCTACATAGGGAAGAGGTGAGACTGCTGGCGGGCGGCTAGGGCGCGCAATCTCGGCTTTTGGGGGCGCCATGGCAGCCACGGGTGGACGGTCCGCTATTCGAGGCGAATGATCCGCCCTCGTCTCCCCGACATCCATGCGGACTGAGACTTCGTTAGACCTGGGCCAGAACTGAACATTGCCGTGCTCCAAATCGCCGCGGTTCAGAGTCAACTTCTGCTCGTCCGCGCCGTCGTGAATCGTCAACACGGCGGACGAAGCGGACTGCAGTGACGTCGCCTTCCGGTCCCAATCGATCGTAACAGCATCGCCGCTCTTCCGCATCTGGAGATTCAGCGGGCGGGCTCCGCGGGCGGATTGATTCGTCCCAGTAAGCCACTTCGCAGTTCCCAAGCCCCCAATCGTCAGCAATAAGCCTGCGACCGCCGCGATCGACCAGCCCAGCACCGGCTTCGGAATCGCAGGCAACTTAAGTCTCCTTGGTCGAGATCCCGAGACCCCTAAGGCGGGCGGCGCGCTTTCAACCGGGCCCTCAAGCCGCAGTGTCCCGCTGTCGAAAGAGAATAGTTGCCCGGCCTGGCGGCGATCAATGTCGCCGTCCTCCCAAACAAAAAAACCAGCATTAGCGGGACCGGGCTCAACTGGTCGAATCAGCAGTGCGATGTCGGAGGGATCCCCAAATGCCTCCTGCATTAACGCAAAATCATCCTGATCCAGGTAAAGTCCTGGCCGAAGGTGTGTTCGAAAAAACCCCACCGGCCGAAGCGACTTCCTTTTAGCGAGAACTCCCACGTGTCGCGCGACGCGCAGTTGTTCACGTAAACCGAGGCCAAAAATCGTGCCCCTGTGATGCTCGCTCCGAATGGGCTCGAACCCCCAGACCTCGATCGATTGCGGATCGCGTACACGGCCTAACAGAATGCCCCCGCACTCCTCACTCGCCTTATTTCGCGGGTCGTTTAGTGCGGCGTTAATGGTATCGATCAGATCGAGCGCAATTCTTACCGTGTGCGCTCGCGACTGCCAGATATAAAAGTCAGATCCCGGCACGTGAGGCGAAAGAGCAATCGTCGTGCCAAGGCTCTAGACGTCCAGATTCTTGACGTCGAGCGCGTTTTCCTCGATGAACCGCCGGCGGTTTTCGACGTCTTCACCCATCAAAGTCGTGAAAATCTGATCGGTTGCCACAACGTCCTCCAACCGGACGCTAAGAAGAGTACGTTTTTCGGGATCCATTGTCGTGTCGGCCAGTTGTTCCGCGTTCATTTCGCCCAGCCCCTTGTAACGTTGCACTGAGGCGTCGCGTTTCCCTTCCGCCTTCACGTGTTCCAGGAGATCACGCCAATGGGACAGCGCGTCGCGATGCTCCCCTTTCACCACGGAGAAGGGGGGCTGATTGGATTTCGCGATTTGCTTAGCGAGGAAGCGGAACTTCCGGTATTCAGGCTGCTGTGAAAGTTCGATTCCGATACGCCGCGTGCCGCGGGTAGAGTCCTGGAAGCTGAGCGAAAACGCGGAGTGCTCTTCATCGGGATCAATCGTCGAATCGAGACCCGCCTTCTTCAGAGCCGCCCCGAGTTTCTCCAGATTCTCACGCGCGCTGAAGTCGTTCTTAGTATCGAGAGCGAGGTCGTCGTCGGAAAGCACTTCCACGACGCGTGAGTCTCGAAGCCTTCGTTCCAGCTTGTGCGACATTTGCTCGAACTCATCGAGATTCATCAGGAAAGCCCGAAGATCGCCGCTCTCGAGCCGCCCCTTTGGTCCCACGCCGTTCACCCCAAACTCGACCGTCAGGTTCTCGGTCGCGCGGCGCATGATCTCTCTGGTGAATTCCGCTTCGTTCTTGATGTATTTCTCGCTCTTGCCGCGTTTGATTTTGTAGAGCGGCGGCTGAGCGATGAATACATGCTGCCGCTCGATCAGTTCCCGCATGTGTCGGAAGAAGAAGGTCAGAAGCAGCGTGCGGATGTGGGAACCGTCCACATCTGCATCCGTCATGATGATGATTTTGCCGTAGCGTAGCTTGGTTGCGTCGAAGTCGTCCTTACCGATACCGGTGCCCATGGCGGTGATCAGCGTGCGGATTTCGTCATGCCCCAGCATGCGGTCGTAGCGGGCTTTCTCAACATTGAGAATCTTCCCTTTGAGCGGAAGAATCGCTTGAAAGCGCCGGTCGCGTCCCTGTGTCGCCGTACCGCCGGCCGATTCACCCTCAACCAGGAATAATTCGCACCGCGCAGGATCGCGTTCCTGGCAGTCGCGCAGCTTGCCGGGTAATCCTCCGGAGTCAAGCGCTCCTTTGCGGCGGGTCAGATCGCGGGCTTTGCGGGCCGCTTCTCGGGCGCGCGCCGCGTCGATCGCCTTCGACACGATCTTCTTCATCACCGAAGGATTCTTGTCGAAGAACTCGCCCAGTTTGTCATTCACCAGTTGCTGCACTTGGCCGGCGATATCACTGTTCAGCTTGCCCTTCGTCTGTCCTTCGAACTGAGGCTGCGGCACTTTCACGCTGACTACGGCTGTGAGGCCCTCGCGCACATCGTCGCCACTCAGATTCTCTTTGACATCTTTGAACAGTCCCGCCTGCTGCCCGCAAAAGTTAATCGTTCGGGTCAAGGCGCTGCGGAAGCCGCTCAGGTGGGCGCCGCCATCCACCGTGTTGATGTTGTTCGCGAAGCTGAAGAGCGTTTCCGAGTAACCGTCGTTGTACTGCAGGGCGATTTCCATACCCACCATCCCACTGGGCCCGGGTTTTTCGCCTTCCATGTAGATCGGACTCTCGTGCAGAACGCCCTTACCGCGGTTCAGGTGCTTGATGAATTCCGCGATGCCGCCGGTATAGAGAAACGGCTGCACCTTCTCAGGCTCTTCCCGTTCGTCCGTAAGAGTGATTTTGAGGCCTTTGTTCAGGAACGCCAGTTCCCGAAGGCGCTGCGCGAGCGTGTCGAAGTTGAACTTCGTCACTTCCATGATGGTCGGGTCGGGTCGGAAGGTGACCTTTGTACCCGTTTTGCGGCCGGCTTTGCCGGTCGCCTGCAGGGAACCCTTGGGGATGCCGCGTTCGTAATCCTGTTCCCAGGTCTGCGACGTCTTTTCGCCCTTCGCCGCGCGCCAGATCTCGAGGTGCAGCTTTTCGGAAAGCGCGTTGACGCAGCTCACGCCCACGCCGTGCAGTCCGCCGGAAACCTTGTAGCTGTTTGAATCGAACTTTCCACCCGCGTGCAACTTGGTCATCACGACCTCCGCGGCGGAGATACCCTCGTCGTGCATGTCGACCGGAATTCCACGGCCGTTGTCGATTACGGTTACTGAATCATCGAGGTGAATGATGACTTCGATTTCCGTGCAGTACCCCGCCAGAGCTTCGTCGACGGAGTTGTCCACAACCTCATAGACGAGGTGATGCAGCCCAGCCTCGCGCGTCGACCCGATGTACATCGCGGGACGCTTACGCACGGCTTCGAGCCCTTCCAGAACCTTGATCGAACTTGAATCGTACACTTCCGGCGAAGCCGGAACCTGATTTTCTTCCATAGCGTTAATTCAGATTGCAAACGTCAGATGCGCATGGGCATCACGACATATCGGTACTGCTCCTGCTCGCCTTCCTGCTGCTCTCCCGGCCGTAATTCACCGGCGCTCTTCTGGTCCTTCAATGCGAACGCGACGTGGTCCTGCGGCACGGCGCGCAGAAAGTCGAGAAGATACTGAGCGTTGAATCCGATCTCGAGATCAGGTCCGCTATACTCGCCCGGAACACTCTCTTCCGATTCGCCCGTCTCAAGAGCGGAGGAGAATACTCTCACCTCCCCGCTGGTGAACTGGACCCGGATCGCGCGTGATCGCTCGTCCGCGAACTGGGCGACGCGTTCGATAGCGCTCTTGATCTCAGAAGTCGCAAGTCGCGCGACATGCATATTGTCCTGCGGCAGAACCCGCTCGTAGTCCGGAAACGTGCCGGAGAGTTTCCGGGTAATCAGCAGCCGGGGTCCGAATTCGAAGAACAGATGGTTGTCGTCTCCGCCGAACCGGATATTGCCTTCCAGATCGTCGCTCAGCTTCAGGATTTCGCCCATCGCCTTACGAGGCACAAGGGCCTTGTAGGAGACATGACCATTCGCGCCCGCGCCTGACCGCTGGATGTACGCCATCCGGTGACCATCGGTCGTAACCATCGTCATCCCATCGCCGGACAGCAGCATCAGCGCCCCGTTCAGCGTGAAGCGGCTTTCTTCCATCGAAATAGCGAACACGGTCCTTGCGATCATCGCGGAAAGTTGCTTCACCGGAATCTCCGCCACGGCTTCCGGCATTGCCGGTAATTCCGGGAAACTCTCGCGGCTCATCCCCGCAATACGGGTTCTCGACCGGCCGCATGTCAGCGAGGCCCAGTGGTTCTCGGCGAACTTGATCGTAATATCCGCGTCGGGCAGCAGCCGCACGTAATCCAGCAGCTTCTTCGCGGGAATCGTCCCGGTCCCCTCCTTCTTCACTTTCGCCGGGCACGAAGTACGAAGACCCAGTTCCAGATCGGTTGCGGTCAGGTAAAGGCGATCGCCCGAGGCCTCGAGCAACACGTTCGAAAGGATGGGTATGGTGGTCTTCTTTTCTACCACTCCCTGTGACAGACTCAGTTCGCGTACCAGATCGGCCCTGCTGACTGTGAACTCCATTGAGTGGCTCCAGATCCCGTTCTTTCGGCTTCAGGATCAATACCCTGACAGAACCGTATTAGTAGGGGGTGTCGAAATGTGGAAGTCTATCTAAATTATACAAAAAAATAGCGCTTGCTGTCATTTCCACAGTGAAAGCTGGGTAGGGTTTTCGCGAAGTTCCGGCGCTGTAACCGGTTTTACACAGATTTCCAGAGCCTCCTTTTGGCAGGCTCTGTGGAGAACCGAGCAACCTCATTCGAATGAGTCGAGTATGCTGTTGATCAGTTTGTTAAGGTCGGGGTCGGTGGCCTTTTGAGCGGCGATCCGGGAGATCGAGTGGATGACCGTTGTGTGGTGCTTTCCGCCGAATGCGCGACCAATCTCCGGAAGTGACGCCTTGGTCAGGTCCTTGACCAGATACATCGCCACCTGACGCGGCGCCACCACTTCTTTTCGGTTGCTTTTCTCTTTCAGCTGAGAAAGCTTCAGCCCGTACCGCTCCGCCACCGCCTTCTGCACGGATTCGATGCTGACGCGGCGTTCCTGCTTTTCGATCAGGTGCTTCAGTACCTGTTTGGCCATCGCGATTGAAATCGGAGTCTCGGTCAAGGATGAATAAGCAAACAGCTTGACGAGGGCGCCTTCGAGTTCTCTGACGTTTGTCTTCGTCTTCTCCGCAATGAACGTGCAGACGTCCACCGGGAGCTGAGCGCCCTCCAGTTCCGCTTTCTTTTGGAGGATCGCCACTTTGGTCTCAAGATCCGGCGATTGTATGTCCGCCATCAGGCCCCACTCGAACCGCGAGCGCAGACGCTCGACAAGCCCACCAATCTCCTTTGGCGGGCAGTCGCTCGAGATCACGATCTGCTTCTGCGCATCGTGCAGCTCATTGAACGTGTGGAAGAACTCTTCCTGCGTGCGCTCCTTCGATCCAAGCGATTGAATATCGTCAATCAGAAGCACGTCAGCGGTGCGATAACGTGAGCGCAGTTCGGCCATCTTGCCGTACTTGATCCCGCTCACGACTTCGTTAGTGAATCGCTCGCTGGTCGTGAAGATGACCCGCATCTTCCCGCGCGCGATCAATTCGCGTCCGATGGCGTGCATGAGATGCGTCTTGCCCACTCCAACGCCGCCGTAGATGTAGAGCGGGTTGTAGCGCCGCGAAGGATTCATCGCAACGGAATGCGCTGCGGCGTGCGCGAACTGATTCGAGGTGCCCACAACGAAAGTTTCAAACGTGAACTTCGCATTCAGCGGAACAGGAGATTCAAACTCGCTTGTGGGAGAATGCCGCGGCGGCTGCCCGTTCATGTGATGCGGGCTCTCGGTTGAGATCTGAACCTTGTCGAATCCCCCGGGCAAGGTGCGCGCGATTGATTCGATCGTTTTCAGATACTCTTCTTCAATCATTGCGACGCAGTTCGGGTCGGGAGCGTGGACTAGAAGCGTCCGCCCCTGTATGCCGCCCAAACGGGTGCCGGCAATCCAGTTCTCAAAGCTTTCAGCGCTCAGCATTTTCTGGAGCTGTACTCTGATGAGATCCCAGGGGTTTTGATGCTCATCGTTCATCAGGACAATAGTTCTCCCGGGGAGCTCACACAGATCCCCTGTTCCGGAGGTCAAGCCTCGTTCTTTCGATATTCCGTGGTTAACGCAGGAAGGCGGTCGGTTTTGAGAATCCCGCTACTGCAAACAGGAGGTAGTCTAACACATACGCACCCGTCGAAACGCTACTGAAATAGAGCAAAAATATGCTTTTCGCGAGCGCTAAAAAGTTGGCGTCCGAGCCCTCGCCCTCGCTTGGCTCGGATACACCGTAACTAATTCACGCCCAAGGAGATGATCAATGTGGTGCTGCATGTGAAACACGTAGTCTTCGATGATGAAAGCGAGTGTTTCGGGCGTCTCTTTTCCACCGATAAAACAATCGGCGTCGAGCCTGTTCTCGGGCACATTTGCGACGACTCGAGCGAGTAGCTGGTTGTATGAAAACCAGGTCGAAACGATCTCATCCCAGGGCATCTCCTGATACCCGTGGATAGTTACCCAGTCGTTCTGCGCGTACCCCGGACCACGATAGACGCCGTCCAGCGCGCCACGCACAAACCGCATATGGTTGTTGGCCGCTGAATCGATCAGATGCCCAAGTTCCTCTTTGGGCGACCATGAAGATTCGCCGTTCGGTCGGATGGTTGCCGCCTCGTTGCTGAGCCTTCGAAGTTCAGGCAACTCACGCTCAATCGTTGTTCGCAGAAAGTCGCTCAGTTCTTGCTCCATCTCACCAGCATCGCATCGATTCTTCGAACATCCTGGCAAGATCCTCTGCCGTTGCAGGCCTTGGCGAGAGCTTGGTAACTCTGTGCTGAGGCAATGTGCCTTCAACCAGCGCCGGTATGTCGGAAGACGAATAACCGAGATCTCGCAGTCCGTTGGGCGCATTGAGGTCGCGCATCAACCGGCGCAATTCATCCGCGAGGATATTGCCGGCGTCGCTTTCCTTGGCTTTGCTTACATTCGCTCCGAGAATCGATGCCGCTTCAAGATGACGTGACGGACATTCTTGCGCAGTAAACCGAAATACGGCAGGCGCGTTGAGAATCACGGAAATTCCATGCGGGGCCAGAGCGTGATCGACTGCCGAATATCCCGCCGGTCGGTAATTACGAATCAGCCCCGCCACCGGATACGACATGCCATGCGGCAAATGCACGCCAGCGTTGCCGAATCCCACGCCGGCGTACGCGGACGCGAGCAGCATCGCGCCGCGAGCCTCATCGTCCGAAGGATCCGCTACCGCGCGCCGTATGTATTTCGCGGTCAAGCGCAACGCTTCGAGGCTCCAGATGTCGCTGATCGGATTCGATCCCTGATACGCAGGCCGCAGCAACGGTCGCTCTGGCTTCGGTCTCTCGCGAAACGGAAGGGCGGTCCACGATTCAATCGCGTGACTGAGAACATCGAGGCCCGAGGAAGCCGCGACCTGAGGCGGAAGCGTGCGCGTATTCTCCGGGTCAACGATTCCAAGCGTCGGTTTCAGACGCCGGTGCGCGATGCCAGTCTTAGCGTGTAGAGGTTTGTAATCGAAGATCGCCACGCCTGTGGTTTCGCTGCCCGTTCCCGCCGTCGTTGGAATCGCGACGAGCGGCTTCAATGGGCCGGGTACCGGAAGACCCTTACCGACAGGCTGATTGACGTAGTCAAGGAAGTCAGCGGGCCAACAAGCATAGAGATTCGCCGCTTTCGCCGTGTCAATCGTGGATCCGCCGCCGACCGCGACGATCGCATCGAACCCCGCGTTCGAGGCGAATGCGACCGCTTCGCGAATCGATTCATCAGAAGGTTCTACGCGCACATGGTCAAACACGCTGTATTGCACGCCGTTGTCCTCCAGCGATTGCATGACGGTCGCGAATGGCGGCAAGCGCCGCAGGGTCGGGTCCGTGAACACAAGAACCGCTTTCGCGCCCATATCCTTGAAATCCGATCCCACTTCACGGGTGGCCCCTGCGCCGAACCGGATCGCCGAAGTCGCCATCTCGAATGCGTATTCCTGCGCCATCTACTCCCAGATCTTACACGCCGTACCACAGGCGACGGGGTACCATGGTGTTTGACAGCGGACGCCCACGCAAGAGAAAATGTAGGTTTCGCTCAAGCGGGAGTAACTCAGTTGGTAGAGTGCGACCTTGCCAAGGTCGATGTCGCGGGTTCGAATCCCGTCTCCCGCTCCAATAACTCCCCTGACGGAGAAAACTCATGACACCGGCGGAGTCGGCGAGTCGTGTCCTCTCCGATGCCGTGGCTGAGTTCGGTGGCTCTCTTTCGCTCCTCACGAGCTTTCAGCGGGAAGGCGTCGTCATACTTGATCTGCTGACGCGGTTGAACTTCCGTCTCCCAGTCATCACTATCGACACCGGTCGGCTTCCCGCTGCGACGTTGGACATGATCGCTGCGGTCGAAAAGCATTTCGGCGTCGTGGTTGAGCGCCTTACGCCGGATGAATCTGAAGTGGACGCGATGGTTTCCGTTCATGGAAAGGATCTCTTCCGCGAAGGCGTTCCTCAGCGCATGCTGTGCTGCAACATCCGCAAGGTTCGTCCGCTGACGCTGCGCATGCGAGGCGTCCCCGCTTATCTGACCGGTATCCGTCGCGAACAAAGTCCGGAGCGCGCCGACACAGAAGTATTCGACCGATCCACGTCTCCCGTCCGAATCAGTCCTCTGGTCGACTGGAGAGCGTCGGAGGTTCTTGAATACACCGACCGCAACCGTCTTCCTGTTCACGCTCTCTACGCCGCCGGATACCGCAGCATCGGATGCGACCCGTGCACGCGCGCTGTCTTCGAGGGCGAGCACGAGCGCGCAGGCCGTTGGTGGTGGGAAGATGACGCCGCCAAAGAGTGCGGCATACACATCAGTCCCGAAGGCCGCGCTGAACGTACCGTAGATGTTTTGCTGCGCGATTTGCTCGAACGACGAGTTCCCGCATGACCCATACAGGTTTCACCATCTGGCTCACCGGAATGTCCGGAGCCGGCAAGAGTACCATCTCAGAGAAGCTGATCGAACGGCTTCGCTCGGAGAACGCCAGGGTTGAGTTGCTCGACGGTGATATCGTTAGAACCAATCTCTCCCAAGGCCTGGGCTTCAGTCGTGAAGACCGTGACACGAACATACGAAGGATCGGTTTCGTCAGCCGTCTGCTCTCGCGCAACGGAGTAGTTGTCATTGTGGCGGCGATTTCACCCTATCGCGAAACGCGCGAAGAGGTGAAGAAGACCATCCACAACTTTCTCGAGGTTTATGTCGAGTGCCCGATCGAGGTGCTTGCCAACCGCGATGTGAAGGGTCTGTACAAAAAGGCGATTGCCGGCGAGGTAGGAAGCTTCACCGGCATTTCGGATCCGTACGAGCCACCGCTCGATCCTGATGTAACGGTGCGTTCCGATCGCGAGACAGTGGAGGAGAGCGTGGACAAAATATGGCGCAAGCTGGCCGAGAAGGGATACCTCCCCGCGTAGATGATCGACCTTCACAGCCACACGGATCAATCCGACGGTACGTTCACCGCGGCCGAACTCGTCGCAGAAGCGAAGCGTGTCGGCCTTAACGCGCTTGCGATCACGGACCACGACACCATCAAGGGCTTCGAGAAGGCTGTGCCCTTTGCGGCTGAAGTCGGCCTACATCTGATTTGTGGAATCGAACTTTCCACCCGCTATCACGGCGGCTCGATGCACTTGCTGGGATATTTCCCTTGTGATCCGCCGGTTCAGGAATTTCGTTCCTGGCTCGACTATTTGCTCGAAAGCCGTCGCGACCGCAACCGTCGGCTCATCACGAAGCTGAATTCTCTCGGGATCGATATCACTCTCGATGAAGTCGAAACGCAGGGTCGCACGCTGACTGCGCGTCCCCATTTTGCGCGTGTCCTCGTCGCCAAGGGCTATGCCCGCGATCTTCAGGACGCCTTCGATCAATACCTGGACGAAAGCGCGCGCGGCTATGTGCAACGTCACGAGATACCCACCGAAGAAGCGATCGAACGCATCCGCAACGCCGGTGGAATCAGTTCGCTCGCGCACCCTGTGCGCGTCGCCCGAAATAACTGGGCAACCATCGCCGAGTACGTGAAGGAGCTCGCCGCCGCGGGCCTACAGGCCATCGAAGTGTTTCACAGCGACCACTCTCCCGAGAACGTCTCGTACTATCAGTCGCTCGCGGATCGGTTTGACCTCGCCGTGACGGGCGGATCCGATTTTCACGGGGCCAATAAGCCTTCTATCGAGTTGGGTACCGGATACCGGAACAACCTCTGTGTGCCGGATGAGATCCTGACAACGCTGCGCGAACGCGTCTGCGGCGCCAACGTCTGATCTGGTGGGCACGGGCAGATTCGAACTGCCGACCTGTCGCTTAGGAGGCGGCCGCTCTATCCAACTGAGCTACGTGCCCACACCTGCTTCATTGTATCTTTTGAGGCCTTTGGCCCCGATATCCTTGCGGTAGCGCATTCCTTCAAAATGAATGCCTTCCACTGCGGCGTAAGCGCGATCGATGCTTTGTTTAAGATCTGCTCCGAGTGCGGTCACGCCCAGCACGCGCCCTCCGGCAGTTACAATCCGATCGCCTTCCTTCTTTGTACCCGCGTGGAACGCAACGGCATCGCACAGTGAGTCGAGTCCTGATATTTCCTTGCCCGTTTCAAATACGTCCGGATAACCCCCCGACGCAAGGACTACGCACGTTGCGGCATAGGGTGACCAAGCGAGCGCGTCCTGCGTGAGAGAGCCGCGCGCCGCGGCCATCAGAGCTTCGCCCCAGTCACTTTTTAGGCGCATCATTAATGGTTGGGTCTCGGGATCTCCCATCCTTGCATTGAACTCCAAAACGCTCGGACCGTTCGATGTCATCATCAGACCGGCGTACAGGAAACCGGTATAGCGAGTGGTCCGGACCACCGGCTCGATGATCGTATCCATGATCTGCCCGCGCTGACGATTGCTGAGGATGCGTGAGTCGGAGTAAGCGCCCATCCCTCCGGTGTTTGGTCCCTGATCGTTATCGAACGCGCGCTTGTGGTCCTGCGAGGGTTCGAGCGGTACCGCCCGGTTGCCGTCGCACAAAACGATGAAGCTGACCTCCTCGCCCACGAGAAACTCTTCGATTACAAAGGGCGCGGGGAGCGAGTCAATCGCGTTTTCCGCTTCTTCGTGAGTATGGGCAATGGCCACGCCTTTCCCGGCGGCGAGTCCGTCCGTCTTAATGACGACGGGCAACGTGAAGCCTGCGAGTGCGCCTTTTGCCTCTTCCCGTGTCGCGGCGGTTCGAAACTTCGCCGTTGGAATCCCCAGCCGTTCCATCAGGCGCTTCGAATGAATCTTGCTGCCCTCGATTGCGGCGTTCTCCGCCGTGGGACCGACGATCGCCATTCCTTTTGCGCGAAAGAGATCGACTACGCCGGCGACCAGCGGCGCCTCCGGTCCAACTACAGTAAAGTCAACCCCCAACCCCCCTGCTAATGCGACATAATCCTCCGCACCGTGACATTGCCCAAGCGTTGCGATTCCGGGATTCCCAGGTGCGGAGTGAACCCTGCGGACCGAAGGCGAACTCCTTAGTTTCCAAGCTAAAGCGTGTTCCCTGCCTCCTCCTCCGATTACCAAGACGTCCATTTTTGTCCGGCTACAATGTTATCAGTGCAACATTCCTGCGACATCGTAGTAGTCGGCGGCGGTCATGCTGGCTGCGAGGCGGCGCGCGCCTGTGCGCGTCTCGGCCTCCGCACCTCCATGATCACTATGAATGCCGACCTGATCGCTCAGATGTCGTGTAATCCGGCGATAGGCGGAATCGCAAAGGGCCACCTTGTTCGTGAGATTGATGCGCTGGGCGGCGTAATGGGCGAAGTGACGGACGCCGTCGGAATCCAGTTCCGGCTTCTCAATACAAGCCGCGGCCCCGCCGTTTGGTCGCCTCGCGCCCAGTGCGATAAAAAGCAGTATCGAATTCGCATGCGGCAGGTGCTGGAAGACGAACCGAACCTGTCGATTAAGCAGGCCGAAGTCGCGGCGCTTGTGATCGACGAAGGGAATGTCCATGGGGTGGTTCTGGTCGACGGACGGACCATACGTTGCGGCGCGGTGATCATCACAACCGGCACCTTCCTGAACGGCTTGGCCCATGTGGGTGGGCAGCGCTTTTCCTGCGGGCGGAATGGTGAACCGCCATCCCGAATCCTCGGGGATCAGATTCGAAGCCTCGGTTTGGGCTGGACCCGGTTGAAGACCGGGACCCCCCCGCGTCTGGATGGCCGCACAATCGATTGGTCTCAATTCGAGATCCAGGCGGGCGATCCAGAACCCGTTCCCTTTTCGTTCCTTACCGAGAGGATTGACCGCCCGCAAGTACCATGTTATCTCGGTCGGACTACTGCGGCGACTAAGGCAGTGATTCTCGACAGCATTGCCCGCTCACCGTTGTACAGCGGCCAGATAGAGGGCGTCGGCCCGCGCTATTGCCCGTCTATTGAGGACAAGTTCGTGAAATTCCCCGACAAGGAGTCTCACCAGATCTTCCTTGAACCGGAAGGTCTCGATACACACGAGATCTATGTGAACGGCATGTCCACGAGTATGCCGATCGATGTTCAGGCGGCGATGATCGCGTCCGTTCCGGGTCTGGAACGGGCTGAGATGCTCCGTCCGGGCTACGCCATCGAGTACGACGCGATTGATGCCCGGGAACTGGACCATCGGCTTGAGGTGAAGAAGTTGCCGGGGCTCTTTTTGGCCGGGCAGATCAACGGAACATCGGGTTATGAAGAAGCCGCGGGTCAGGGATTGATTGCCGGAATCAACGCCGCCCGCAAAGTGATGGTCAAAGATCCGGTTATACTCCCACGTTCCGGTAGTTACATCGGCATTATGATCGATGATCTGATCACCAAAGGAACTGATGAGCCCTACCGGATGTTCACTTCGCGCGCTGAGTATCGCCTTCACTTACGCATTGACAATGCGGATGAGCGACTTACGCCGGTCGCGGAGTCAATAGGTCTGGCTTCCGAGAGCCGGAGAAACGTCTTCAGTTGTAAGCGGGAACAGGTCGCCCGTCTTACGTCGGCGCTTCGGAGTAGCCCGAAGGCTGCATGGCTACGGAGGCCTGAGGCTCGCATCGGCGAGTTGGGTTCATGGCTTGAGGAAGTTGTGGGTGGATTGCCCTCCAAGGCTGCATTGATGACGGCCGAGACGGAGATCAAGTACGAAGGCTATATGCTACAGCAGCGTCGTCAGTTGGAGCGCCTGCAATCTTCGGATAGAGCGATCCCTGCCGGGCTGACGTTTACGGGAATTCCAGGCATATCTCGAGAGGTGTCCGATAAGTTGTCACGAGTGCGACCTGCGACGCTGACTCAGGCAGCTCGGATTCCCGGGGTAACACCGGCCGCGATCGCAATTCTGGACGTATACCTCACGACACGGGCGGCTGTCGCATTCTAGTTTCACGTGAAACATTAGCCCTTTGGGGGGGCGCTAAGTTTCACGTGAAACGATGCTAAAGTGATCCTTTGAGAAGAGTTATAGCCATAACCAACCAAAAAGGCGGGGTTGGGAAGACAACTACAGCCATCAACCTCGCAGCGGCCCTCGCAGCGAGCGAAGTCCCGGTTCTCCTGATTGATTCCGACCCACAGGGAAACACCACAAGTGGGCTTGGCTTTCGGAAATCCCCTGAAACGCCAACAACCTACAGCGTTTTGGTTGATAACCGACCCATTGGCGAAGCGATACAGCACACGGAGATGGAAGGCCTCGACCTTCTGCCCGCCGATAAGAACCTGATCGGGGTAAATCTAGAGCTGGTCTCGGTTGAGAACCGCGAGTCGATCCTCCGCAAACATCTCGAGCACCTCGACGGAAAATACCGCTACATCCTGATCGACTGTCCTCCCGCCTTGGATCTCCTGACGCTGAACGCCTTACTCGCGGCAGACAGCGTCCTCGTGCCCATCCAGTGTGAGTTCTTCGCCCTCGAAGGTGTTTCCGAATTGATGGATACGATCGACCGGGTTCGCGACTCATTCGGCCATCCCCTCCGCATCGAAGGAATTCTCCTGACGATGTTCGACGACCGCACAAACCTTACCCGCCAGGTCGCTGCAGACCTCAGAGAGTTTTTCGGCGAGGATGTCTTGAAGACGGTTATTCCCCGAAATATCCGCCTCGCGGAAGCTCCGAGCCATGGAAAGCCCATCCTCATCTACGACCCCGGCTCCCGAGGCTCGGAAGCATATATCCAGCTAGCGAAGGAGATCCTGTCGAATGAGCAAAAACGATCCACGAAAAGCGCTGGGTAAGGGCCTTCATTCGCTCCTCCCGCAGAGAGTCGCCGCGCCGCCGGCAGTTACCCCGATCCCCCTGCCGCCCACCGAGGGGAATGTCGCCCTGGTGGACATCTATGCAATATCGCCAAACCCCAACCAACCACGGCGGGAGTTCGATCCCCTCGCGATGATGGAACTGACCCAGTCAATCGAGCGTGACGGTATCATTCAGCCCATAATCGTCCGTAGCATCGGCGCCAACGAATACCAGATCATAGCGGGTGAGCGCCGTTGGCGCGCCGCGAAGACCGCTGGACTAACCAAGGTTCCCGTACTCGCGAGAACTGCCGACGACCAGAAGGTCCTTGAGCTCGCAATTGTCGAAAATATCCAGCGCGAAGATCTGAATCCGATCGAACTGGCGCAGGCATTCCATCGCATGACCGTGGAACTCGGTCTCAGCCATGACGAAATTGGTGAGAAGACGGGCAAGGATCGAGCGACCATCACCAACATCATTCGTCTCCTCCAACTACCCGAAGATCTTCAGCAACTCGTTTCCGCTCGCAAAGTATCCCCAGGTCATGCGCGCGCCCTGCTGAAGATTCAGGACGCCCAGACCCAGAGGGAAATGGCGGAGCGGTGCATCAGGGAAGGCTGGTCCGTCCGTCAGGCTGAAGAGTATACACGGCCAGCCAAAGGATCCACATCCTCCCCTCTCCCAAATCCAAAACAGCTCCAGGCGGACCTCGACCCTAACGTCAAAGCCGCGATTGGGGAAATCGAGCGCAAACTCGGTACGCGAGTCCGCATTACCGAAAAAGGCCGAGACAAGGGCCAGATCGAGATCGAGTATTATTCGGCCGAGGACCTTGATCGAATCTACAACCTGATCGTAACGGACTAATCCAGAATCTTAAGGATCTCCGCAACCTCTCGTCGAATCTGCGGAAGCGGACTCTCCGACGGGAAAAGCTCAGTCTGCTTCACAACAGTCATGTTTGTACTATTTCTAACGTTTTTTGGAAACTCTGAAAGCGCCAACCGAGCTCCTTCGATTGTGAACTTCTTGTCGTAAAGAAGACGCTTAATTTCAAGCAGGAGCTCTACGTCCTTGCGCTTGAACATTCGCTGGCCCGTCCCGGATTTTTTGGGGGACAAAGCTTTGAACTCGGACTCCCAGTACCGAAGGACATAAGGCTCGACGCCGATGATCTGACTCACCTCACCGATCCGGAAGAACAGCTTGTCGGGAATCTCCGGCTCCGGACCAGCCGGATTCTCAAGCATCACTGCCATTTTCTTCCGAATCGCCGCTCAATGCACGTCTAGGCAGGTTCCGGAGCAAACCGCACACCGAACAACGATCTACCTAACCTTCGGCGAGAACGAAACGATAACCGATTCTCGGCTCAGTCGTGATAAACACGGGCCGCGCGCCCGCAGGCTCGATCTTCTTCCGAAGCTGGTTGATGAATACCCGAAGATACTCAATTTGTTCGCCATACTCCGGTCCCCAGATGGCCTGCAGCAATCGCCGGTGCGGAACCGGTTTATTCGCATTCGCGATCAGGTATCGGAGAATATCGAACTCGGTTGGTGTTAACCGTACAGGCTTTCCCGAGACCACCACGCGACGCTGCTCGAAGTCGATCTCCAGACCAGGGGCCGAAACCTTCTTTGGTGTCGTGTCACTCGCGAAACCGCTTCGCCGCAGCGCCGCTCGAATCCGCGCCATAAGTTCGTCGAAGCTAAAAGGCTTGCTGACGAAGTCATCAGCGCCGGCGTCAAGCGCCTCCACTTTATCCTTGTCGGACTCGCGTACCGAAACGATGATGATCGGAATATCCCACCCGTTGCGGATCGCCCGGCAGGTCTCGAGGCCGCCCATGCCCGGCATATTCATGTCGAGCAGAACCAAATCTACCGTTTGATTGCGAAGCAGCGCGAGAGCTTCTTCGCCGTTCTGCACGTCGAGCACGCTCGCGCCATGAGACGTCAGACTCGCGCGAAGTACGCGTCTAATCTGTGGCTCATCGTCGATGAGCAATATCGTTCGGTTTTCAATCACCCGTCATTCCCCGTTGTTACGCCCACCGGCAGCGAAAAACGAAACGCGGGACCCGAAAGCTCGGAATCGACCCAAACCGCGCCTCCATGCGCTTCCGCGATCGCTTTTGCGATCGCCAACCCCAAACCAGTGCCCTCGACGCGCGAGCGGCTCACTGTCCCTCGATAGAATTTACCAAAAATCCTCTCTCTTTCGTCATCAGGTACCTGACTTCCTTCGTTTCTCACCGTCAGAATCACTCGGCCGTTCGCCTGAGCCGCAGAAATCCCGATCGGCGTCCCTGGCCTCGAATACTTCCAAGCATTATCCACTACCTGCATAAGCATCTGCTCGAACAAAAATCGATCGCCAAGGAGCGCTGGCAATTCTGCCGGAATTGTGATGTCAAGCTCGCGGCCTCTGATGTGGCGCTCCACGCGTTCCGCCACTGCATTGACGATATCCGGTACCGAACATGTTTCACGGCGCGGATTGAGCCGGTGGTCTTCGATGCGGGCGAGGTCAAGGGATTCCCGGATCAGCAGATCCAGGCGGTCTGCTTCTTCATCAATTACCAAGACAAGCTCCGCGTTTGCGACGGACGAAAGGTCCGGAGATACCCGCAGCGTTGAAGCCGCGGCTTTAATCGAAGTGAGCGGTGTTTTGAAATTGTGCGCCAGCGCGTTCAGGATCGTACTCCGGAGATGGTCGCCGCGTCGGGCCGCTTCCTTCCCGGTCGCTTCTTCGAGGCTACGCGCCCGGTCCAGAATCAGACCGACCAATTGTCCGAGAGCGCTCTTGACCTCCGCCGACGGAGACTCGCCATAGACCCGAAGCTCAGCGGCATTTCCGACATCGATGTACGAACACTCGCCCGACAGTGATCCCCGCGCAAGCTCCTTGTCCGTATCGCGTAACCGCAGTGCGGCGCCCTTCAGCCCGAACAGGCTGATTATGTTTTCCAACACTCGCTCAGCCGCATCTCCCAGGGTCACAGTCATCATCAATGCGCTGCCAAAGCGCTGAAGTTGCTCCATCTCCGCGCGGCGCTGAATCGCCTCGTCGGCCCGGCGGCGCGCCCGCAATGCGAGTTGGCTGACGGTGAGCGCCGTAATCACCATGGCTGAGAAAGTGACCGCGCCTTCGAGCGTCGTGATTCGAAAGCTGTCGATGGCTTCGATGAAATACCAACTGAAGGCAAGGCTCGCGACTGTGGATGTGGCGACAGAGAGGAGCCAGTCGCCAAGAGTCGCCACCGCCAGGATCTCAACCAACAGAGCCATGGACATGATCGTGCGGTTCAGGCCGAATCCGCTTGAGAGCGCCGTCGTGATCCACGTTAGCGCGGCAGCCGCCGCAATCCGACACGCTCTCCAATAGACCTGCTTCATTCGGCTATCTCTGGATCATCCGAACGATACAATCGGTGGAGATGCTCATCCGGGAACTTCTTGCCTCCGGAGCGCCTTCGATCTCCTTCGAGTTTTTTCCTCCCAAATCGGACGAGGCCGCCGCTCAACTGGAACGCACCATCGCAGAGTTGGGCGCGCTGTGTCCCACTTTCGTTTCGGTCACTTACGGGGCAGGCGGCTCTACCCGCGAAAAGACGCTCGAGATTGTCACGCGCATCAAGCAATCCGCCGGCATCGAGGCCATGGCTCACCTCACCTGCGTCGGTTCGAACCGTGAGGAACTCGCGTCTGTGCTTGAGAAGATCGCCACAAGTGGAGTTCAGAACGTCCTGGCGCTCCGCGGCGACCCGCCCAGAGGCCAGTCGACGTTCAATCCAGTGGAGGGAGGATTCCGGTACGCTTCCGAATTGACCGCCTTCATCCGCAGCCAGCGCGGCAGCCGTCTTTGCCTCGGAGGGGCGGCTTATCCTGAGAAGCATGTCGAATGCGGAAATCCGGCGGTCGATCTGAACAACCTTAAGCGCAAAGTCGATGCAGGTCTGGACTTTGTCATCACCCAGCTCTTCTTCGACAACCGGCATTACTGGGAGTTCGTCGAACGCGCGCAAGCCGCTGGCATCCGTGTGCCGATCATTCCGGGTATCATGCCCATCACGAACGCAGCCCAGGTTGAGCGCTTCACGGTCGCGTGCGGCGCCACTCTGCCGTTCAAGCTCGCTGCCGAACTCAACCGGCGCCGCGACGATCCGCGTGGCGTGATGCAACTGGGCGTTGCCCATGCGACATCTCAGTGTATCGACTTATTGAGCGGCGGAGCCCCCGGAATCCACTTCTACACCCTTAACCGCAGCAATGCCACTAAGGACATCTTCACGGCGCTCAAGAGCATCGGACTTGCTGATTCAGCCGCGTCCGCTGTTGCGCATCATCCGTGAAGTTCGCCGGGTCGAGCCAACGGTCGAATTCAGCGCGCCGCGCGGGCCATTCCGAATCGATCATCGAAAACCACGCCGTATCGCGGTTTACGCCCTTGATGATCATGTGCTGGCGGAAAATCCCTTCAAAGGCGAAGCCTAGACGCAAGGCCGCTGCCCGCGAGGGTTCGTTTTGTGAATTGCACTTCCACTCGTAGCGGCGGTAGCCCATTGTTTCGAAAACGTGCCTGGCCATCAGGTACATGGCCTCGGTTGCAACCCTCGTCCGCTGCAGCGCGTGGCTGTACATAATGCCGCCGACTTCGATCACTCGATGCTTCGGCTCGTTCCGCATCAGCGAAGCAATACCGAATGCCGTACCCGTTCCGTTCTCTAAAATCGCGCAGAACAGCGGATCGTCCGAGTTCGTTTTGTAGTGCAGCGCCGCGTCGAAAGACGCGCGGTCCGCAAACGGTCCGTCAGGCATCCAACGCCAAAGCTCAGCATTAACTTCTCCTCCGATTAACGGCCACAACGAATCGCAGTGTTTATCCGGGTCGAGTCGCTCAACTGTCGCGTACCGGCCTTCGAATCTCACTTCTTGCCGGCGGCCGCGATCACAACCGGGTTGACCTTCACGCCCTCCTGGATGTCGTCGCCCGGATTGATCACGAGTTGGTCGCCCTGTTTCACGCCGGAAAGAATCTCGATTCTGTCTCCGTAGTCCCGGCCCAGCGTCACCAATTGGAAATGAACGGTTTGATCCGGCTGCACCACAGCGACCTGTGGGCCGTTCGACCGAACCAGGAGAGCGTCTCCCTTGATCACGATCGGCGGTTCCATCCGAGGCGTCGTGAAGTTGACGTTCGCGTACATACCCGGCATCAGCAGACCTGCGGAGTTGTCGGCCTGCACCTCGACCAGCAGTGTCCGGCTTCCCGGATCCAGAGCGTTTGCGGTGCGCGTTACTGTTCCGTTGAAGGCCGGGGACGGCAGATCGGCGAACGTGAGCTTCGCTGCCTGACCGACATGCACCGAGACGGAGTCCGCCTGCGGGACATTGACATAAGTCCGCACTTTGCCGGTCTGAGCAATCCGGTAAAGTAAGGTGCTGCCGTCGTTGACCAGCGCGCCGACATCCACATTTCTCTGGGTGATCACGCCCGCGAATGGAGCCCGAACCTGCACATAGCCGCGCATGTCGGTTAGACGCTGCAGATTAGCCTCGGCCGCCCCGACACTGCTCTTAGCCGCACTGACGGCCTTTCCGAGGGCCTGTACCGTTGCAAGCTGGGCCTCATACTGGGCCTGATAGTTGTCGTTCTCCTGCCGTGAGACAGCGCCCTTCTGGACCAGCGAGTTCCACCGGTCGGCCGTCGACTTGTAGAGTTTTTCGTTCGTCTGCCCCTGAATCAGGTTGGCGTTGGCCTGATCGAATGCGGCTTTCGACTGTTCCACGCTCGCGGTTGCCTGCTTGACCTGCTGGTCCAGTTCCGGCGCGTCGATCTCCGCGAGCAACTGACCCTCTTTCACGCGGTCGCCGATATCTACCAGCCGCGATTTGATATACCCGGACGCGCGGGCCAGAACCGGAGCCTCCGTAATCGCCTGAATATTCCCCGGCAGAAC
>Ga0206900_1099_pt1 | contig 22455 bp, 22 predicted proteins | sample Alteio_BWOrgHeat_46_FD_153235 | JGI IMG/M metagenome (GOLD analysis project Ga0206900, IMG submission 153235) | Enriched cells from forest soil in Barre Woods Harvard Forest LTER site, Petersham, Massachusetts, United States -... | ecosystem: Environmental > Terrestrial > Soil > Temperate forest >... | reverse complement strand
ATCAAAAGTCGCGGTTAAAGATTTTTTGATTTCAAGATTGAGAGATTCCGAATAAAATTTTACTTTTGGTCTATGAACTTCTCTACTTTTTTTTCTAACTAACTGTGAAATAGCGATTTCGTTGTATATCCAAGGCGAAGCAGTTTTATTTATCTTGCTTTTGATGTCTGATGACGCAATTGAGCTTGGGGTGTTTAGAAAAAACAAACACTCCGTATTGTCAATCATCATTGACAATGCAGTAGATAACATCATATGGACATGACTTGTCGAATGATTACGATCCGTATAGTTGTAAGTATTTGTTTGCTGGCGATAACAATATCTATTATCAATATCGCGAAGTAAATCTCCGGCATAACCCCAGATGCAAGAATCTATAAATGATTCAATCCTAAAGGTTTCAAATAGCCAACCAGACAAAGAAATGGCAAAATATTCATCATCATGTGAATGGGAAATAAAAATGTGGACTTTTGTTTGCGGGAACCAATTTGCTTGCATTTGCGTACCATCAATTGATCCATCTGTTGAAATAAAGTTGTCCAATGCTAATCGGATTTTATCTTTCCGGTCATTGTATAATTTTAAGCCAATCTCATAGTAAAATTGAGGCTCATTGAAATGGATTGACTCTAAATTGAATCCGCGGTGCATTAGGTTTGCTTTTAAGGTAATTTACAAATACGAATGTAGAGATTTCCCACCTGAATATACATTGGATGTATATTTTTTTGTCAGTTTTGAGATTTTTCAAAATTGATTATAATTGAATGGTTAGGTTTGTTGAATGGTTATCGTTAAAAACGACCACACTATGATCGCTTTTTTCTTTTGCATAATTCATGCCTCTTATCCCGTGTCATTGTGGAATGACATTCTGGTCCGATGTCCAATTATCCTAAACCGGCTAGTATAAAAGCATGGATATTGGTCGGTATTTCCACGATAATACGCTCAAAATCAAAAGACAGAATTTTGGATATACCCAGGAAGACGTGAGAAAGAGACTTGGCCTCAATAGCCGGACGTTGCTCTCCAACTGGGAAAATGGCAGAACCATTCCATCTCCGGAATACATGTTTGCATTAAGCTACCTCTACGAATGCAGTCCCTTGGACTTGTTCCCCAACCTGAACAAGTCTGTAATCAAGGCCCTGACATTGATTGATAACGAGCTTTTTGAGCGGGAAAATCAAAAATGAGAACGACGAAGTAATCGAATAAAGAAAAAATCGAATCGTTGGTCGGTCTCAATTACCAGAATCAATCCACAGGATTATACACACTATGAGCACCTTAACACCCAAAGAAGAGCAGAAGCTCTGCCAGCACATAGCCGCCGCCCTCGGAGAACCAGACAACTACGAATACTACCTCAAGTTCGCCGCCTACATCCCGAAAGAGTTTCTCCTCGAAAAGCTGGCCTACGTGCTTTCTCGCTCTGACATCGAGAACAAGGCGGCGTACTTCAACCCGATCCTCAAAAGCTATGGAAGACCCCGTAATTCTCGGCGTTAGCCTCGGCACACGGAGGGTTGGCATCGCAATAGGAACCAAAGACATTCTCTTGGAGAGACAAGTCAAAGGGTTCGATGAACGCTTTTCTGAAAAGAAGATGCAACGGATTTGCAGAAGTATTGAAAAACTGATTGCCCTTTACGGAATCTCTGGCATTGCTGTGAAAGCACCACGAGCCATATCACGGAGCAAGGCAATCAATCAAACCATGGCAGCGCTTTCTATGCTTGCTTTAAGCCAGAGAATCCCAATCGTCATTTATGACCTTGAAGCACTTGAAGGCAGGTTCATATCCACCGTGGCCAAGAACAAGACAAAGCTTGCCTGTGCTATGGTTCAAAGCTACCCTGAACTGATGCGCTTTTACAGCAAGATAGAGAGTGGGAAAAAGACCTATTACATTAAGATGTTTGAAGCAGTTGCCGCTATGAGGCTATTTTCTGAAAGCCTCGGAAATCTTCCGTAGAAGGGTTTGAAGGAAATATATTGCATCCTTCCTCTTTGCTTGTGCAAGCAAAGGAACAAGCATCACTTCTTTTTCAAGATGTTTCAGGCTCCTTGGAGCCGCGGTCTGGGGAAACGAAGCAAATTCCAGAAGCTCGGCATGAGTATACGCAGTGCCGGGCTTTTGCTTTCCCAGAAGGGCAAGGAGTTTCTTGACTTGTTTGGAAAGTGTTGTGAGATACGGTGGTATGGTTGGCTTTTTCATACAGTTGCAGATTCAGTTCTGTCCGTTAGTTCTATCATACCGCCCTTGTAGTGTCAACAGGCAATGACATTCGGGCATCTTTTGCGTTGTTGGCCAAAAACATACACTGGAATAAACAATTCATTCACAACTAAATCAGTGTATTATGGAAAACGTAGCAACAAAACAATCCGCCATTGAAATCATGGCAGCCGAATTCGTCAACTTGCTTGAACGAGGCATTGTTCCCTGGGACAGTTCGTGGGCAGACAGTGGCATCCCGGCAAATCTTTTGACTAAGAGGCCGTACAGAGCAATCAACTTACTGCTTCTCGGAGCATATGAGTATTCATCAAATTACTTCCTAACTGAAGACCAGCTAGCACGTCTCGGAGGACAGGTTTATCGAGGCCAACAGGCTCATGTTCTTGTGGACGGTATAGGGTTCCGTTCCTTGCGCCCGTATGAGGTGTACAATGTCTCGCAATGTGGGAACTTGCCCAAAGGGATTGTTCTCGAGAATCATCCAAAACAGAATCCCATTGCCATATACAAGGAAATAATTGAACAAATGAGCTGTTGCCCGAAGCTGTTACATGACAGTGAAAAAGGTTCGTATGACATCAGGGAAGATGTAATTCATATGCCGCCAATGGCACATATTGATTCTCCAGATGAATACTTTGCACAGTTTTTCAGGCAACTTGTTTCCGCAACCAAACATCCGTCAAGGTTAGGCAGGGAGGATTCTATTGAACCAGCAATGACCCCAATGAGTTCGGACAGACTGGAAGAACTCATTGTGGAAATCGGGGCCTGGTATTTGCGCTCCTTTACTGGATTACGGGTCAAGACACCGCTTCATGGCCATGGCTATGCATCGTTTTGGATTGACTTTGTGATACGGAATCCATTTGTTGCACATATTGGTTGCTTGCATGCACAGGAGGCAGTAGAGTTTATCCTTGGCACTCCGTTTGATGAAAAGGAAGCTCTCGATTATGTGGCGGATGAAATGCTGCCTTTCTGAAGTCTGTAATTTCATAAAATGATATGCGAGGTTAAAACCAAGCATGTCATTTTTTTAGTTGAATGCCCGTAATTTTGTGCCTAGACCTAATTCACAAATATGACAGTTGGAGCAATTTTAAAGGATTACAAGTACGAGGTTGCTATTTCATTCTGTGTTGACGATGAGCAGGTGGCACAGGGTATATCAGATTTGATTTCAGATAAATATCCAATATTTCTATACTCCAAGTACCAAGAATTGCTTGTCGGACAAGATGGTGTTGACATCTTTACCAAAGTCTTCAAAGAAGATTCAAGGATTGTCCTAATCTTATATCGTGAGAAATGGGCAAAGACACCTTGGACTAAAGTTGAGGAAAATGCAATTCGGGAGCGAATCTTTGAAGAAGGAACTGATTTTACCGTATTCATATCCATGGATGGCAATAAGCCCTCTTGGCTTTCTAATCGCCTAATCTATCAGAATTATGGGAGATTTGGGATAGATGGCATTGGGGCAATAGTTGATAAAAAGATTGAGGAGTTTGGTGGAATTATAAGAGAAGAAACCATTGCTGACCAAGTGGGAAGGCAAAAAAGAGAAATTGCAAGAAAGAAACGAGCAGAGAATTATCTTTTGTCTGCCGAAGTAGGATTTGATCATACGAACGAAATCAACAAGATTTACAAATTGTTGGATAAGCACGTTGAAGAATTGCAAAATGCCGGATTGCCCTATGATTTTTCATCTAGCAGAAACCAATTGATGTACAGCATATTTGGAATACAGTGGGGGCTGACGTTTGTGAAAATGCAACATTTTAGGCTTAAAGTCTATTTTGGCGATGAAGATCATTACCGTTCTAAACCAAATCGGCCTGGGAAAAAAGCAAATGAAATTTTGTATTCTATACGACTCAATGATAGTGAGACAATTGGATGGGGAAAACTGAATTCCCAAGAGGACTTTAAAACCTCGGAAGAACTTATTATTAGCTGGGTCAAAGAATTTCTTGAGATTACCCACAAGGACTACTTAAAACTAAATTCCTAAAACAAGGTCAAAGAGCCGTCAGCCGCGCGAAAGGATTTTGACGGAGGAAAAATCCTTGGTGGACTGCGAGCCGCTGCGAGCACCCATCCGGTCTTATACCGAGAGCACGGAGTGCGGGGAATAAGTATGTCCTCACGAGGGATTGGCGGACACCTTAATATAAAAGACAAACTTAGCCCGCCAATCCTGAAGCCGGATGGGTACGCAGGCGAGCCAAAACAATAGGCAGCCGGTGGACTGTGAGGCGTCTTTGAAGGAAAGGAGTTAAGTGTGAGCGGAATTTATGGAGAGAACACGCAACGTATTGACCAAAGTGGCCTCACAGAACAATGGAGGCTGCCCTGACGGAGCCACACGAGCTGCATAGACCATGACTGCCTTTGCGGAGCAAACCCAGAGGGCGTGAAGTGTCTTACAGACTCTTCACGGGCTGGCGTGTGTCTGTGCCGAATGTGAGCGAAGGAAGACCTTTTGACCTGATTTTAGATAAACCTGATCAGCAGGTTAATTTGCTAAATAAGCTAATAGTTCATCGAAAGTAGCGAAGTCTTTTTTGTCAATTTTAATTTGCTCGGCCTGTTTGGAATTTGCAAAATGACGAACTGGCGGTTTAGATACTAAAAGATAGCGAAATTTATAGGCTTCTGGGTCAAAGCTTTTGTAGTATTCCACATTTGTACTCAAAGTCGCTAATTCCTTATCTTTCTCAGAAAGGTTAACATTTGTTTTTGCTGGAGAACTTGGTTTGGGATCAACTACAAATGTAGATATTGAAAATTCATCTTTGTCAATCTTAATTTTACCATGAAGAACAATGAATTGCTCATTAGATAAGTCAAGGTCAAGAACGATATTCTGGCCATTATATGAGGCAGTCCATTCACTCCTATTTTTGGTAACGGTAAAGCCGTGCTCCTTGAAAAAACTGTTGAAAGAGTTCTCAATTTTAGCTATTTCCGTTTTTCTCAATGTGTTCTTTTTGACTTCATACTGAGGCTTGTAAATGCTCTCTTCCTTTTGTAAGTCTGCTTTCTCTTTGAATTGATCGAGTAGTCCCATGTGTGCGTTGATTATTTATAATACAAATGTAGTATTTTTACTTTAATGATAAGTGTCTCGACAGATTAGCAAGATAGCCTGTCCTTCCGTGACAGTTAAGCTTTGTCCCGTTCACGACAGGCTATCTTGCGGGGAGGTTTCCCCGTACCCCTCAAATACAAAGACGCACCAGATATTACAATCCAGTGCGTATTTAAAGATTAGAGACCGACCCTCATTCTGAAAGGAACTTTAGCAATTCTTTAGGGAAGTTTTCTTGAGGCCATCCTTTTCGCATAGTTTCAAGGAGTAGAAAATACGCTTCTTTCCAACTTCCTTTGAAATTGTACAATTCAGCAAATTCTTCAGCATCCTCGACTAATTCAATAATAATCTTCGCTGTGCCATCATACATAAGATAAATATCAAATAAGGCATCTCTCTTGCGATGTTCCAAAGAGGGAGCAAAGGCTATTGCGAGGGCTATACTGCCATTATTGTTGATGCCATTTTCAAGCATTTCTCCGGTAACACAAACTTCTGAACCAGGCAGGCTTAAAAACAACTTTGCCCATTTCGGCAAGTCATTTTCTGCACTTTTCAAATCACACAATTCAATAGCTACGTCAGAATCAACAGGAATCTGATATGACATATTTTCGGTCCCCTTCAGCAACTCTGATAGAAAATTTGACAAAACATCTCGTTGATTTTTTGAAAGAGAATCCCCTTTAAGAACAGCTTTTTGTATGTCGGCAAGGACTAATAAATCCATAACCGTAAGAACTAAGTTTTTCATATAAAAGATTTTAAAGTTGCGGGGAAATGCAAGTTTTTATATACCCCCGAAACCCTAAAATCTTTTTAAAAAGAACGTTACCTTATCATACTATATGAAATTCCTGAGTTTGTCAAGACTACCCAAAATAACTATCGCTATATTTTGCAACGAATTGTTTGTCTTATTGATGCCTATTCCCTTTGGGGTGCAGCACAATTGTATAAACCAGCTTTGAATCAATGCCTAAACATCTTGGTCTATTTGATTGGGTGAATACTTTTCGAGAATATCTTCGCTAAAGTCTTTCCCAAAATGTTCGCTCGTGATGACCACAACTGAGATATACATCTTTTCCACCAATTTCCCCTCGATGGATTGGCTGTTCTGCTGAACTAAGACTTCATTAAGATTTTCTGTATATCCAATATGAATACACTTGTGAAAATACTTCATTCCGCCTACACATAAATACCGTCTAGTGATTATATAAACAGATTTGTAATTTTCCAAAGCAAAATAAGTTTTACGGCGATCAATTAAAAATGGACGGAAAACATATCCTTCCCCAGATAAACCTTTTAAAATTATAGTACCCCTTCCTTCATGTCGATACTGAACCATGACCCTTTCCAACTCATATGATAATCTTTCTTTACCAAAAAACACTTTTAAAACACGATAGGTCAAATTTGCTATAAAGTGCTTGTGTCCGTTTGTCGATATCTTGGATGGCAGATAGATACAGAACCTCTGCAGGATTGGAAGTACAATAACGGTCCGAGTATCCTTTTCCCTCCACCGAAGTTCTTTAATCTTAGCCCTTTGGAGGCTCTCATAAATCGATTGCCGAGTTTCCTTAGTGTTCTGAACAGGAAATTCTACCCTACTGATTTGCCTAACTTTTAACAAATTGAGAATTCTGAACTTTAAAAAGTCATCCTCTAGCGGAAATATCGTCATAAGAAAATTAAAAATCCTATCCTCTAGTTCAGGTTCAATGGGAATGTATTCCATTGAGAGCACTATTTCACATCTCAGCTCATAGTCACCCTCTTTTAGCCATTTGTATAAAGATGGGGCAATGTTTTTTGAAGACTTGCAGGCTAAGGCTCTAATCGCGTTTATTCGAATGCTTTTCTCAGAATCGGCTTCAATTACTTTCAGCAGGGGTATGACGAACACATCTTCGATGACTGATGATTCTAAAAAGTTGAAGGGGACGGAAGCTTGATATGCAAATGTTGAAGACAGCATTTTCCTAATATAGTTTGGTAAGGCAGTTCGAAGTTGCGGATTGGTTTCAACATTGCCAATATAAAAAGGACTGTCCACAAAACTAAAGGCAAAATATGCACTATCACCGTTTTCCGCTTCCGATTCCAACAGTTTTGTCAATCTATCGATTGACTTTTTATTTACAATCGCAAGACATGCTTTAAGGACATATCCACTAAGTATAAAATCCTCCAGAGTTAAAAATAAGTCGAGCGGGTTGTATTGTATTTCATCCTCCTCTTCTTCAAATTTTGCCTCTGCAAAAGTTGAACCCAGCATATGCCTGTAAATTTGTGGCCCCAATTCAGATCTTTTAATTGCCTTAGAAAAAAGAATGGGTATTTGCTTGTGATCAAGATTCACAATAAACGACATAGCAGTGCAAATCCAATTACCTCTTTTATCCCAGATTCTTACTCTATTATAGAATTTGTCAACAATGATTTCAAGCTTAGGGATTATTTTATCGAGCAAATGCCTCTTAACATAATAGTTTCTAGCTGTCCATTTAATGCAAAACATAAGAGTACCTGAAGGCCTGTCTTTGGAACAACATTTATTATATATGTCCTTAACAAAATATTGTGGGCCTTCAACAAAGTTCATGAAATACTTAAAGGGTTCATCCCAGTCACGTTCTTTATGCGCTTTGTAAAATGATATCGGGTCTCTACGTTTGTCGTATATTCTAACCATTTCCATCCCTGCAAAGAACTCTTTAATTACCCTGTTGTTAAAAACCATATTTTCCTTCTTTTCAGGTGATAGAACCTGCGAGTAATCAAGCCGGTCTAAAATATAATTTCGGATTGCATATACCTGAATTTCAGAAATTTTGCGCGTCTTTTTTAACCAGTCGTCGATAATCTTGTGAACAATTGAGGTTTTCAATTTCATATCCCTGCTTTTGATTCCCCGATAGGCCAAGAATTGAATTAGCAAGAGTATTTCTTCCACGCTTATGCCGTGCTGTTTATCCGTTTCATGCTTGGCGGAATCAGTTTCCCAAAATTTAAAAAAGCTCGTTGTAATGACATCTTTAAGCAATTGCCCTCTATTCTCAATTCGGAATGAATGGCCCTTTTCGCTATAGTATGTTAAGAGAAAATTAAGGAACAAGTGGTTACGGGCCATTTCCAGAATTTCTGGGTCTTTTAGATACTTATTAAAGCCGGAAACAGCCTTTTGGCCTAAAATTTTCTCCGATGTGCTTGTAATGTCTTCCGTCCATAAAGACAACATTGCATATTTAATGAAGCCAGTAAATGCAAATTCCTTCACTGCGTATTCTTGCCTTGATGTCAACAAAATCGAAGAAATTGGAAATTTTTGGAGTGACAAGATTAAACCCTTATAGAATTTGGATTGTGAATCAATCTCGTCGAGACCGTCTAAGACCAAATGAACCTTAATCTCTGGGAAAACCAAAGATTCTTCGTATTGTTCAAGTTTAAGGTCATGCAGTTGTTGGAATATAGCGTTGTAAATGTCACTTCCAATGTACTTTAATTCAAAATAAATGGGTACGTTTTTCAGTTGTTTACTTGAGTTTTCAATTAGGTTATATGCAATCCATTTAGCAAAAGTGCTTTTCCCGGCTCCAGGCTCTCCAATCACAAGTATTCTCCTCCCGTCAATAATCTGTTTTAAAAGAGAAGTATTTCTACAATCAAACCCTCCCGAGTCATGATACTTTTGACTTTCTGGATCAAAACCTACAAATCTGCTCTCAATTATTTCATTTATCTTCAAAACAGCTTCTGATGGTTTCCACGCCATGGACGTAGTTGCAACTGAAGCTTTTACCTTTTTGAGATAAGATTCTAATTTCTGTAACTGACCATTTGACTGAATTATCTCTAAATGGTGTGCACTTTGGTTTTGAACTATATCCAAAGAGCCAAACTTTTCAACAACCTTGCTTACGAAAGATGTCAACAATTTTACCGTTGACACTCTAAAGCTTGATGAGGTGAAATCTTTATCGGCTATGAAAAAAAATCTTCTTAAAGTTTCAGGGTCAAGAGAGGCCTTGTTGTCATGGATACTTTCTATCTCATCCTGAAGAGATTTAATATAGGGGTCATCTTTTGAATTTTGAGCTTCAAAAGGGACTTTGGCACATTTCAAATAAGCCGATTGAACTTCAATTCTCAATTTCTTTAGTAAGGCTAGGCTTAAAGGCATCTTCTCTTGATTTTTTGCTTGTCTTCATTTGACAAAAGCTGGGTATTCAGTCAAAATACTGTATTACTCTCCTCAAAATCTCGGGTTACTCCCGTAGTTAAGAGGTCACTCGCCTCCAATTTTGCTACGTGATTCATCCGGAAATCTTCAAAGCCATCAAATTTAAGAATATGTATAATATGGAAACGAAAACAAATTACCCAAACTCGGAAATCGCGGAGAAATGGGAAAGGCTCAGCGATACCCAAAAGGCAAAACTACTCCTCGGTTCAATGAGGTTCCTTGACCAAGAACCATTTATACAGCAGTTCGGAAGCATCGAAGGTCCCGACCCTGAGCTAGCATTCCCAAATGCAACAGGCCAACCCACCAATATAAATAATGAACACGGTTCAAAATAAGGATTATGTACAGTTTTATAAGCAACCCCGGTACTATGGTCACCGGCAGTCACGCATCGGGCAAGGCCCGGCGCGTGAAGAAGTACCATATGAATGATGGAGGCGAAGAAATCTGCCCAGGCGTATTTTGCGGCGGGGAAGAAATCGAACCAGGCACCTTGCACGGCGGCGAGGAAATTGAACCTGGGACGCTTCATTGTCAATCAATTGAAGGAGGCACCTTGGGTGCCTCCTTTACCCCTGCCACCTATAGGACAAAAGATGGTTCAGCCATATATAAGTTCAGATACGTTCAGGTAGGTAATCATTTTGAAATCGACATCATTGAACAGCCAAGCTACCAGAGCCGTGACAATGGCTCGCTGACAACCCACCGTATCACCTCGGCAAGGGGCGGGCAGCAGATCTGCATCAGTGCGGGGTACAAACCGCAGAGTATAGAAAAGGCCAAGAAAATCAGTACGGAATGGGCAGAGCTGACCCATCAATATATCCTTACCGGGGTATCCATTGACAAGCAAGTCCGCCAAATCTCAAGGGATAACAAAAAGGTAACGGCTCCCAAAGCAGGTGGTTTTCTCAACTGGCTCTTTAACTAATCGTAAACTATTAACATACAAATACATGAATGCACATTCACAAGAAAAGATGAAGATTACCGAAACTGCCTTCAATGGGGTAATCAACCATATTGCCTCCAAGCCCGCCGAAACAGGCGGGGCATTTTTTGGCAAGGAAAGCGATTATGTCATCCGCAGGTTTGTACCTGATACCAATGCCGTGACTACCCGCTCCACGTACAGTATAGATGCAAAATACCTAAACCAGGTTATCAAAAAGCTGTGGGATGAAGAGGGTCTGTCCCTTATCGGCATTGTCCACAGCCACCCGCAGGGCTTTGCTTTGTTAAGCTCCCCCGATATCCACTACTTCAAGGGGTTGCTTGGCAAACTGACCCGCAAAAAGTTCTATGCCCCAATTCTCCACACTGTACCCGATGGCGGATTCAGTTTATATCCATACGTCCTAAACGCAAACGGTACAGGGTATCAAAAAGGCCAGCTTGAAATTGTGAGCGATGAACATACCTCATCCGAAGCGGTAAGTGCTTTTATTTCTACTGACCCAGAACGAAAGAGCGATATTGTACGATTCTCACAAAATTCATTCGAACTGGGCATGCTCCTCCTGAAATGCCTGTTCATCGGCTGGCTCTGTTACTTCATTATCCGCCTGGGCATTCCCTTTACCCACTTCATCCTTAAAATGCTCGAACATGGTACTAAATAATTTTACACGGATTGAAAAAGCTGTGAATGTCAGCCTGCTCAAACGCACCCACATCATCGGTGTGGGTGCTGGCGGTGCATACTGCCTCTATGATTCACTTGCCCGCACGGGTTTGGGAAAGCTCACCGTGCTGGATTTTGATTCGATGGAGGAGGTCAACATTACCCGGCAGGGATATGAGGGCCATCAGGTTGGAACAAAAAAAGTGTTGGCACTTAGCGAACATTTGGCACGGGTCAATTCTGGGACTATATATAAAGGTATAGAGGATAATTTCCTTACCATGGGAAATGATGAGCTAGATGCCATTTTTGGCAACGGTGACCTGTTCTTATTCCTGACAGATTCATTTGAGGCCCAGGCTTTCGGGAACAAGCTCGCTTTAAAATATAAAAAGCCTGCTATCTGGGCAGGTTTCTACGAAAAATCGAGATGTGCGGAAATTGTCTTTACCATTCCCGGAGTTACTCCTGCCTGCTTCCGCTGTGCGGTAAGCCCACGGTACAAAGTACATTCCGAGATGACAGAAGAAATGGCCTTTCCCATAGGGTACAATACCATTTTCCACAGCCAGTTTTTGGATGCCATGGTGGGTATGGTAGCAATGGCCATCCTTCACAATGATGCTCCCGGCTATGAGTTCTCCGGTTGGTTCGGTAGCCATTGGGACAGGAACCTTATTCAAATAAAGGCCAGTCCCGCCTATGGCAATCTTGAAGGCAGTCTGTTCCTGCGGACATTTGGACATGCCAAAGAGAGCTGCTTTACGTTCAATGCAGTATGGCAGCGTATAGAGGAAGAACGGCCGCCTAAGTACGAAGCTTGCCCGGACTGTGGCGGTACGGGCGACCTCCTATACCCTAAACCAGCGAATCATGCGGATACTCATTGAAGCGGTACGCTTCATCTTCTTCCTATCCTTCAGCTTGGCAGCCTGTGTTCTGGAAGCATTGCACATGGTTGCCAAAGGGCTTCGGGATTTCTTTCACAAATAACACAAAATCAATTACATAACAATATGAAAACACTTGTACAAATCCTCTTCAAAACACTTTCCTTTTTCCTTTCAATCCTTTGGGACGGCCTGCTCATCCTTGCCGATGCATTGGGCGGGCGCAGGGGGTTCAATGCCCGCTTCGGGTATGAACATTCCATTGCCAGCCGCTTCAACTTTGGCTTTTTGGTAACCCGCAACGGTAGGCTTTCCCGAAGGCAAAGCTTTGAGAACCTGCTTGTGTGCGGTGGCACCGGGAGCGGGAAGACCTCAAAAATCCTCATCCCGAACTTGTTGCAACTGAAAAATTGTTCGCTTCTGATAAATGACCCGAGCAAGGAACTCTACCTGAAATGCTCCGGCTACCTGAGCAAATATTTTGATATCAGGGTGCTCAATTTCTCGGATACTGCTTCTAGCGGGTACAATATCCTATCCCGTGTCAGAAGCAATACGGATGTGCAGAAACTGGCAGATCTCTTAACAAAGTCCACGGTTGACCGTGGCAACAATGACCCATTCTGGGGCATTAAGACAAAAGAAGTTCTATCTGTCCTTATCAGGTTATCTCTCTATCAGCCAAAAAAATACAGGAACATGGCCAATGTCCTGGACCTGTTGAACCATTTGATTTCAAGCCCTGAAACAATAGACAGGCTCGTGGTACGCACCCGGGACAAAAAGCTGTTGATTGACTACAAAAGTATTATCGCGGCTTCCGATAAAGTGTTACAAAGCATATTGAGCAATACCAAGGCGGGGCTTCAAGTTTTTGATGATGAGATGACTGCTAAGGTTACAGCATTTGATTCCATTGATTTTGAATCACTGCGTGCACGTCCCACCATTATTTTCCTGCACAACAGTATTGCGGATCAGGCGTACTACAGCACCCTCAATGCCATCGTGTTCCAGCAGTTTTATTCCTTCATCCTGACAGAGTTGCCTCGAAGGTCTGATTTGGACATTTTCATAATATTGGAAGAGGCATCCAGTTTGTATGTACCTGTATTGCCCTTAGCCTTAGACAATTGCAGGAAATATAGGGTGGGTACAATAATCGCAATACAGGCCCCGGAACAGCTAAAAACGCTATATAAAAACGACGCCGAAAATATCGTGAACAACTGTATCACAAAGCTGTATATGCCGGGGCTTACTGCCATGGACACCTTGCGCGAACTGGAAACCTTCAGCGGCAAAACTTTTTACAAAGACCCGAAAGGGGTTGAACGTATTAGGCCACTTCTTACAATTGAAGATGCACGCATGCTCAATAAAAACAGGTCGCTGATTGTACATTCCAACTTGCCCATCATCAAAGGTCGTACCCGTGCATATTTCAGGTCGCTCCGGTACAAAGCATATTGCTCCCTGCCTACTATGCAGTTGATTAACCGCATCCCTTCCAGACCAGTCCCGCTTATCACAGAACAACTTCAAACAATACCCGCATGAAAGTACGCAGCAAAGAATTATGGGACTACCTAGAGCAATCCGGCGCATTGGATTCCCCCGAACTGATACCTGAGGCCAAGACCGCTTTCAGGAAAATCTACAAGAAGAACTGGCGAAAGGATGCAAAAAGGTCGAAAGAACTGCACCCCTCTTTCACCAGGATTGAGTTTGAACAGATAGGCCTACGTGCCAAATTGTTTGGTCTTCGGCCAACAACGTATGCACGGAACTTGATATTGTCTGCTCAGCAAGAGCTGGCCCTTGTGCCGAACAAACAGCATCTTTTGGAAATCCAGCAGTGCATCGGCATGGCCGAAAACGCTATTCTAAAAGACATGGATATTGCAGAGGCAAGCAGGCTCCTTTTGCGTGCAGAAGAAATGCTGGCACACTATCTCAATCAATCATCGGTTGCATGATCGTAAAGATACTTTCACGCCATAGCGCAAGTTTTAAATCCCTAGCAGAGTATATTGTCAGGGGAGCCGGAAAAGAGGGCAAACCCCAGATTTTTACCCATAACCTGCGGTCTGAAAATACAGATGGCCGTGTACGGGAATTCTTGGAAAATGAGGCACATAGGACATATACCAGACGAAATCAAGTATTTATCTATCATGAGATTGTCTCGCTGTCCAATAAGGAAGACGGGACTAAAATCACCAAATCTGTGCTTGATGCTTTGGCACGGAAATATATTTCGCTTCGAGGCAAACAAGGCATGTTTTTGGGCGCAGTCCACCGTGACAAAGAGCATGTTCACATCCATTTTATGACCGCGGGCCTGGAATACAGGACAGGCAAATCGTTCAGGCTCAAAAAGTACCAGCTTCAGGAACTAAAGATAAAGTTTCAGGAATACCACAGGAAAAAACACCCTGAACTGACCCAAAGCACTGTCAATCACGGTAAAGGCAGAGAATACGTTACCGACAAGGAATGGCAAGCAAGGCATCGGGATGAGCGAAGCCTCGCAAAGAAAGAGGTTCAGGATATGGTCAAAGCCTGCTATGCAAGGACACATACCCAAAAGGAATTTTTGGAACTGTTGCGGGAGAACAACCTGCATTTTTACGAAAGGAATGGCGAACCCACAGGAATCATTTACAACAACTTAAAAATACGTTTTACAAGAATGGAAATCACAAAGAAGCAAATTGAAAACCTCCGTACCGACAGGACGGAAGAAGAACAGGCACTGGCAGAAATCAGGGCTATCAGGCAACGGAACAACGGGCCGGAGCTGTCGCAATCCAATGGCCGCAAGCCAGGGGAACGGGAAAAAGAGCCTACAGGAATCAGGGGCTTCATGGATGCTCTTGAACGGCCTGTTCGCGAGGTCCAAATGGCCAACCGTGAAGCAAAAGACGGAGATGAACTTGAAATGGATTGAACCACGACACTATGGAACAAAGAAATGAGCAAGATCCTAAACAAAGGGGTGATTTTGATGAAGCATTCAATGACGGGTATACCCTGGCAAAGAACAACCCCAAACATCTTGAAAACTTGATGTTTGAATCAGAATCAACGAACCCGGAACGCCATCGCGGCTATGCTTGGGGGCAATGGCTGTATGAGCAGGAACGTGACAAAGACCCCCTAGAAAACAAGGCCATTGGTGAATTGCGGTCAATCCGTCAGAGAAGCAGAACGCTCACCAAATCAAAAACAATTGAAAAGGATCCTTCCGGTGGACAAGAAGCAGAAAGAGAATATGAATAAACACTTTGCCTCCTCCCGCTTTCCAAAGCATCAGCATTTCCAAAAAAGGCTTCAACTTGCAGGCAGCCATATCCGTAAATGTAATGCTGTGGGAAGTGTTCCGAATGGTGCTTGCCATCCTCATTCTGTCTTCAGCAATATCGTTGCATCACTTAAGCCGGAATCAGGACGGTGCGCTGGCTGGTCTGATGTATTTCCGTGTTTTCTGGCAGATGCGATACACGAAGTGTATTCCTCACTCCACCTATCGCCTCAACCAGAAAAACAATGCCCCGCCTTGCAAACATATTCATCATGTCCTCGGTCTGGGCCTCGGAAATGCTAAAAACGCTTGTGCGGGACCTCCCCTCACGGGCAACCGCTTATTCCGCTTTTGCGAAAGCGGAATAAGGAATTGTTGGAGTTTATGGAAAGTCGAGAAACCGGAAGACAAAAGAGATGATTTTGAAATCAAAATAGGTTAAATATGATAACATGGAAGTGATTTGTTTACAAGAAGACGCATTTTATGCCCTTATAGATGCAGTGGTGGCACACATAAAGGACAGGGAGAGGATTGTAGAAGACAAGTGGGTTTCTTCTGAGCAAGCTATGCAAAAGCTGAAGATCAGCAGCAAGACCACGCTCCAAAAACTGCGGGACGAAGGCAAGATACGCTTTTCCCATCCGCAGAAGAAAGTTATCCTCTATGACAATGATTCACTGAATGCATATTTGGAGCATCACGCAAAAGACACATTTTAACAATCGAAGATTTAGAATATACCGGTCTTGACGAAGCTTACCAAAAAGCCATTAACTCAGGCAATCTATTTGTAGAATACTACCCAAAACTCACGGAACAAACTGTATTGAGCTTACAATAGTACGCCTGGTGTTTTTTCGCAAGAAACTGAGCATAGGACCCCCCTTATCTGGAGCGATCAATAAAGGACCTCATCAATTTAAGTTTTAAATAAACTACAAAAAGAATACACAAGAGAGCGCACAAGAAAGAAAAACGAAAGTCATTAAAAATAATTTCACCATTTGACACATTACATTATCGGGTAATCAAAATAATGTACGTATCTTTGGCAAATGCAAATAACGTTCAAAAAATATGACGCAAGTGAGTTTGACAAGAATGTCAAGGCAACTATTCAAAGGAGCGGAAAATTAGGTTTCTCAGAAAGCGCTATAAAAAAACTTGATTTGGCAAACAAGAAGGGTTTTATCATTGGAAAAAACGAAGAGGACCCAAATGATGAAAACCTATACATGGTCCTTGTTGACGAAGAGTCAGCCGATGCTTTTCGACTCAACAAAGCCGGTGCTTATTATTACTCTAATACAAAGGCACTTTTTGACAGCATTGGAATGGATTATCAACACAAGACAATAATCTTTGATATTACTCAAACGGAGGTTGAGCATGAAGGCAAAAAACTTTACAAGCTCATAAAGCGGGAAATCCAGAAGAACAACAACAGTAAAGAAAAGGAGGAAAACGAAGGGGGTATATAAAAAAAGCGAATGCTCTTATAGCAAGCATTCGCTGGAAGGACAAAACGTGGTTCGTGGCCAAACAGGGATTCATCACCCCTGTCGTCTAAATCCTTTCCCAACAAAGTTAGACATTTTTAAAATTCTGACCATGCTATCTATTGTATCGTCCTAGTTAAGTTAACATTTAAAAGAATTTTATGTCTATTGAAATCAAGTGTATTAACAAATCAGATCGGATGAATGCCCATGAAAGAATAACTCACGTGGGAGGGCTCAACAATGATGGAACTCGGTGGAAGCTTACGCAGGGAGAAGCTATTGCTGGAATAGAAAGCCGCAAATACGAATTTCACGTAACTCGTGGTGGTCGAACTGTTCAAGTAATTGTGGCTTCAAGTAGGTATGGCCACAAATATCTGAAAACAGTTGCTGATGGGGAGCAACCTGATAATCTATTGAGTTTACCTGAATGCCCATAATAATGAAAAAAGGTAATACAGTTTTGCTGGGAAGGGGGTGTTGTATATGACAAAGCCTCGTAAAGATCGCTCCGATATGCGGGTTGACACTTTTGAAAAAAAGCACGGTCTGCCCCCAGGAACAATCAGAAACCCCAATGGTCGTGACGCAAGGAGCGACAAACGTTTGGAAAAGGTTCGTAAAGATTTCGAAAAGTAGACTTAGAAATCTATTGATAAAAGAGGCCGTCTCAAAAGTAAAAACTTGAGACGGTTTCTTTTTTATGTTAGATTGGTTGTTGGTATTTGTTTAAAGGGGGTTTTGGATTAGCTATCGGATTAGGGGGAAGTCAGGCGTGGTGATAAGGCTTTATTAGAGGCAATTTGGGTCAAAAAAGGCTTTTTCAGGCAGCCTTTTTCCTTAGGTTGTGGGCAATGGCTAACAATCCTGATTCAGTGGCCACTTTTTCTTTTCCCCTGAGCATAAATCGTCTGAAGCCGTGGTTGTTCTTGATATTTGTAAAAACAGGTCCCACGTCGTTGCATCGTTTTTTAAGGTAGGATATACCTTCTTCGCTTGTTAGGTTTGTGGTCGCTTTGTTCTTGAGCCTTATCAAGTTATGGTTTGCTTCTATAGTACGGTTACCTTTGCCCTTATACAATGAATCCGACAAATTCGTCAAAAGCTTGTCCTATTTAATTAGGCAGACATTAACAATGTTGTACCTATGTTGTACCCAGAAATAAAAAAGGGGCCAAAAGCCCCTTTTTTCTGTAGCGAGGACGAGATTTGAACTCGTGACCTCAGGGTTATGAATCCTGCGCTCTAACCGCCTGAGCTACCTCGCCAAAAATGAGGTGCAAAGATATAAAAACTGATCCATTATTGCAGGACTTCCATCCATTTATGCTCCAAAGATTCCCAGGTAAATGATTCGGCCTTTTTCCGGGCATTCTTTGCAAGTTCCAAAGCCAAGCCCGGCTCCTCAACCAATCTGATGATTGACTCCGTAAATGCTGCCGCATCATCCGGCGGATTCAGGATGCCATCCACGCCATCGTTCACTAGATAAGGCAACCCGCCCACATTTGTCGAAACCACTGGCAATCCTATCGCCATGGCTTCCAATACACTCACAGGATGATTGTCGATATTGGAGGTGTTGATGAAAATGTCATAATCTTTAGCTACCCGCATCCAATCTTCTTTCGATAGCCGGCCGGTGATCAAAAGACGGTCACTGATATTCATATTTTCGGCAGTTTTGATCACTACAGCCTCACTGCCGTCTTTGTCTGGCCCAGCCATGCACAACCGCGCATCATACCCTCTGTCAACCAGCATCTTCAGTATTTTCAATGCAAGAACGGGGTTGTATATTTTATGAAATGCACGCAACCAAAAAAGATTGACCTTGGGTTTTGGCCTTTCCTTGAATTCATATTCATCTATTTCAATGAAGTTTGGGATGTATTCTACATTGAAACCCTCCTTTGTAAAAACCTCTTTGAGGAAAATGGAAGGCGACACGTTTCTCCAGGCATTTTGGAAAAGGAAACGGCTCATGCCCTTGCTTTCTTTCAACCGTTTGGGCAAATTCCCCCCATGCAATATGTTCACATACTTTAATTTGAAGAATGTTGCTAGGCGTGCTATGAGCAGCGCATACCAAAAAGCATCGGTTGAATATACATCTATTATTACTATGTCTATATTCTTTCGAACCCTTACCAAGGTGGCAGCCATATCCATCAGCCTTGCCATTTTGCTCTTTTTGTCGGAGGCGGTGATCACTTGGCTTGTTTGCTGCAATCGTTGCACCAGCGAAACATTGATATTGGGGTTTCTACCGTGCTTGAGCAGGAAATTCCCCACATAAAATATAGCTTTCCCCTTTATAGCTGGCTTGGCGGTAAATTTGATCTTGTCAAAATTCACATCGTGCCAAAGACAGATGTTTGTCAATTGATTTATAAATGAAAAATTCGAATTGTCTCCTGACAGGAACTGGTCCGCAATTGCAGTGATTTTTTTGGGATCATGAAAATATTCTGCAACGATCTTATGCTTTCCCAACTCCGATATATAACTCTTGAAATCAGCGTTTTCCCTATAGTATTTGAGCCAAGGTACCGCGAAGCCCCATTTTCTGGCATTCAATATTTCCTCGGGTAGCCTGGCACCCATAGCACGGCGCAACAGGCTCTTTATCTCATAACTCCTGAAAAGATCTTTTGAAGGCATAGAAGCCAAACCCTGCACCAACCTGTAATCCAAAAATGGCACCCTGCATTCTATAGAAGCACGCATGGTCATCAAGTCATTCCTGTCCAAAAGCGAGCAGAGATAAGTATGCATATCATAATGCATTGCTTGCCGCATAGGCTCTTTGGGATAAAGGAATTTTGATTCTTGCATCACCGTTTTGCGGTATTCAAAGTTCATGTCCCGTTTCAGTCCCAATTTTTTCAGCTCCTCGGGAAGAACCTCAGCACTGTTGAACACCACAAAATCATCAACAGAACCGAGAGACAGCATTCGGATCAATTTTTTTATCCGGTTTTGGCTCACTGGGAAAAAATTGAGGAACGACCTGAAAACGAATCCCAGGTTCAGCAAAAAAGGGTACTTCAACGGGTTGTACCTCACATATCCCCCAAGGGTTTCATCTCCCCCTTCACCGGACAACAGTACGGTAACCTTTGATTTTGCAAATGCCGAAACCTCTTTTACGAACAGGTCGCTGGCATGAAAAACGGGTTCGTCGTTGTTTTCAAGCACTTCCAAGGTCTTTTTGAAAACATCTGCCGGGTCTATGAATATCTCATTAAAATCTATCCCGTATTTTTTGGCGACCAATAGGGCCAAATCGCCCTCATCATAATAATTTTCCTTGAACCTAACCGTAAAACTGGATACCTGGGTGCCAGAGTTCATGGCCATGGAAGCAGCAACGCTGCTGGAATCAAGCCCGCCGCTCAACAATACCCCAACCGGTACATCGCTTATCTTGCGCAACCTAACAGAATCATCAAAAGTGGTGCGGTACCATTCTGCCACATCGTTTTTAGGACGGGCAGCCTCGTTGAGCGCATAGTCACCTAGTTTCCACCATTGCGATATCTGGAGGTTGCCATCTGCAAGTTCTGCATTATGGCCGGGCAACAATCTTTTTACATTGGCATATATGGTTTCTTCCCCGGCAACGTACCTAAATGACAACAGCTCCCCAAATGCATCAGCGTTGAATTTTTTGGGTACACCTGCAGCCCAAAGGCTCTTGATTTCGGAGGCTATAAAAAGCTTGTTGTTGTAAATAGAATAAAACAAAGGCTTCACCCCGAGGCGGTCCCTCGAAATAAAAACACTCTTCTTTTCCGTATCGTATACGGCAAATGCCCACATCCCGTTGAACTTGTGCAGGCAACTGACACCTTGATGAAGATATGCCTTGAGGACCACTTCGGTGTCGGTAGCTGTATGGAACACCACACCTTCTTTTATCAGGTCATCCTTGATTTCCTGGAAATTAAATACTTCGCCATTATATACAATGATGTATCGCCCGTCATCGCTCATCATGGGTTGATGGCCTTGACTTGAAATATCTATGATGGCCAACCTTCTGTTACCCATCCCAAATCCATCGCCAGATGCAGCACCGCCATCATCAGGGCCACGGTACAGGATCACATCGCACATAGCAGTAATGACCTCCTGTTTTACAGGTGTCTTTGCGTCAAATTCAAAAATTCCTGCTATCCCACACATATTTGTTTTTCATTAGTGTCATCTTCCAAAACGAGCCTTTTCTCATTGAGTATTTGGTGATTTTTCCAAAGGATGCTCGTCAAAATCAAAATCGGCAAATGCAAACCCAAAAGCCAGCCCAGGTATGGCCAATCGCATCGCAGCATGCAACATATTCAAAACAGCTGCCAATACAAAACCCACGGATATGATACGTTTGGGGCCTTTTGATTTCCTATAATTGCTTATGCCTGAAGATATCAAAATAACAACGGCAAATAGGCCCAACATCCCGTGATCGCCGAGAAGCCTCGTGAATTCGGTATGTGCTTCAAGGTCGTTACCATATTTTTTGGACCTGAATGCAACAGCTCCTGATGGACCGTTTCCCAACAAAGGATGTGCAAAAAAAGCCTCGAAGTCATTACTCATCAAATCATCTCGGCCCGATAGGTCCACGGTGCCTTTATTGCCAGTTGGCCCGTTCACTGTATTTACATAACGGTTTGTGATGGTGTTTTCTGTGAACCTATTTAATATCTGCCAGCCAAAATAAGCGGCAATCCCAAAAAAGACTACCCCAAAAAACATTCTTGAAAGTCTTTTAGATCCTTTGCCGCTTCGTATGTAGATAAAACAAGAAGCTAAAAAGCATAATACACCGGCAACAACCCCTCCCCTAGAAAATGTAAGCACCCCAAAACCAAGAAAAAGGAACGCCAAGACGATATCTAAAAAAATAGACTGGGTGATCTTAATCCCGAGCAATATGGACAAGGAGGTAATAAAAAAGCCAAATCCCAATACCAGTGAGACTTGATTGGGCCCAAACCCCCCGCTAAACAATTTATTGGAGTATTCGGTACCAAAGCTAGCATTGGATGGGATTTTGAGAACAATAAAAACAACCACTGCAACAAGTGGCAATATAAAATTCAACACAATCTGCTTGAATTGGTCCCTGTTTATTTTTCGCCCCGAAAAGTATATCCAAGACAATGCTAGACTAGCCGGCCCAGAAAGGTTAAATGAAATCAGGGTTCGCAACTGCAAGAAGTCTACATACTTGCCCACAAATATGCTGGGAAGCAACAGGACAAAGTACAATATTGCCTGAATTGGAATTTTTCTTTTCTTCTTTTCAATAAGCAGCGCAATCAACAATATCAATACCACACTGTATTTCCCATATTCATAAAGGATAAACTGCCGACTTAACCTTAAAAGAATTTCAATGGCAGCGAGATACACTGCAGCATATGCCGCAGCATCCGTCTTGTTGGCAGTTTGTATGACTACAGATATACTGTACAACGTATATAATATAATGTATAC
>Ga0206900_1097_pt1 | contig 23024 bp, 29 predicted proteins | sample Alteio_BWOrgHeat_46_FD_153235 | JGI IMG/M metagenome (GOLD analysis project Ga0206900, IMG submission 153235) | Enriched cells from forest soil in Barre Woods Harvard Forest LTER site, Petersham, Massachusetts, United States -... | ecosystem: Environmental > Terrestrial > Soil > Temperate forest >... | reverse complement strand
TCGTTGCCCGCGAACCTCGAGCGCCTCGGCCGCGCGGACCGTCACCTCGAAGGCGTTCGCAAGTGCCTCCTGCACGCCGTATGGCAGGCGCAGGGACAGGGATGCGCGCCGGGGGCCCTCGGGGTCTGTATCGGCAGCGATCGCGCCCACGGTTACGACATCGCGAAGCAGCAGTTATTCCGCACTCTGGACGACACCAATTCCGATCCGGCGCTTGCCGAACTCGAAGAGCGCATCATGCGCGAGGCCAATGAACTCGGCGTAGGCGCGATGGGTTTCGGCGGCCGAGTCTCACTAATCGGCTGCAAGATTGCTGCGGCGAACCGCTTGCCCGCCAGCTTTTTCGTGTCCGTTGCGTATGAATGCTGGGCGTTCCGCCGTCTCGGTATCAAGCTGGATGCTTCGACCGGCGCGATCACAAGCTGGCTCTATCGCGACCCCGCACGTCCGATCGAACGCATGACGCGCGGCGAAGGATTCTCGCTCAGCGGCCGCGAAGTCGTGCTCACGGCGCCGCTCACAGAAGAGGCCGTCCGGTCGCTCAAAGTCGGCGATGTTGTTCTGATTAGTGGCGAGATGTACACAGGGCGCGACGCCGTCCATGCTCACCTCATGAAGAATCCGCCGCCCGTCGATCTGAACGGCGCAGTCCTATATCATTGCGGCCCGGTCATGCTGAAGGAGGGCGACAAATGGTCCGTAAAAGCCGCCGGGCCGACCACCAGCATCCGCGAGGAGCCCTATCAGGCCGATGTGATCCGCCGCTACGGAGTCCGCGCCGTCATCGGCAAGGGTGGCATGGGCCCGAAAACGCTCGCGGCTCTCAAGGATTTCGGCGCCGTTTATCTGAACGGTATCGGCGGGGCCGCCCAGTATTACGCCCGCACGGTGCAGGAAGTTCTGGGCGTGAACCTCATGGAATTCGGCATTCCCGAGGCCATGTGGCACTTGCGTGTCCGTAACTTCCCGGCTATCGTCACCATGGACGCCCATGGCAACAGCCTCCACGCGGACATCGAGAAGGCAACGGCGGAAGAACTCGAGCGCCTTCAGCCCGCTTAAACAGGCTTGTTATAATCGGTGTAAATTCCGTTTTTGTAGTCCTTCCCACAGGATGGCCAGATAGCTCAGCTGGTAGAGCGCAGCCCTGAAAAGGCTGGCGTCGGCGGTTCGATTCCGTCTCTGGCCACCATTTCCATTACACATTTCTCGTTCGTGGGCATCAGATTGATATTTCCCGATACTTCAAACACTGATCGTCCTTCCTTCGTGGTTGGCGTTAAAACCAGTCTTCCGACGTGGCGCTGTAGAGTCATGCGGGCCGCTGGAATGTCTTCGCTTCGCAGAGTTCCCCGAAGATTGAGCACGTTCTCGAAGGCAAAACGGCGTATGCTTTCCGTCGTCAGTGCGAGGTCGAGGGGCTTATATGCCTCAATCTGTCGGGAAAGCCCGGCGATCTGAGATTCCAGTCCCTTCAAATGTTCGATCAGGCTGTCCAGGTTGCCGCCGTGTCCGATGGCGTCGGAAATACGCCTCGCCTGCGTTCGCAGTTCTTCCCGCTGCCTCTCCAAAGCGATTCTGCCCGATGCATAATCCCCATGAGCCATTTCCTTGAGCCGGGCCCGGAGTTGCTGCTCGAAGCGGGTTACCAGATACGCCGTCGTTTCCGGTCGGAGAATCCGCGTCTCCAGTGCGTTCAGAAGTTGGTCTTCAAGCCGGTCGCGCCGGATCGTGAGCCGGTTCCCGCAAACGCCTTTGTAACGATGGCTCGGGCAGCCGTATTTCACATAGCCGCGCTTACCACCACCGCTCACGATCACCATTCGCGAATCGCATTGACTGCAAATCAGCAGACCGCTGAAAAGGTACGTGCGGCTTTGGGCCGTGCGGTTGATGCCGCCAATGACCGTGTAGGGGAGATGTTCGCGAATGAATCGCAAGCGGTCCTGAACTCCTGCCCACTGCTCATCTGAAACGATCCGCCAATTCGGCACTGACGCTGTAATCCACTCGGACTCCGGGCGCGCCCTGCTTACCTTTCGACCTGTCTCTGGGTTGCGTCTTTTCTCCGTTCGATTCCAGACGTACACGCCTCGGTAACGCTGATTCCTGAGCATCTCGTGGAGCGAAGAAGGGCACCATGCCCGCATCGTTCGTGTGCGCGGCGGTCGGGGTGCAGGGACATCCTCCGCATTGAGAATCTTTGCTATCTGCGCGAGGCCCGTACCGGAGGCGTACATATTGAACACGCGCCGGATGACATCGGCCTCGGTTTCGATGACTTCCAACTCTACGCCCGTAACCGCCGGTCGTCCATACTTCCCCAGCCTTGTCGGGTCTTCAATCGGCCTGTTCCGATACCCGTAGCAACGGCCTCCTGGCTGCAAACCCTTCAGCACTTGACCTTCCTGGCCGCGATGCACCTTGTCGGCGAGTCCCACGAGGAACTGCTCGTCCATCATGCCGTGCATCGTCAGCATCGCGCGGGATGACTTGTCTCCGGAATCAAGCCCCTGCGAAACGAAGAATACCTTCACACCATGGAAATCGAGTTGCTCTGCCGCGCGAAGCGAATCCTCCAGATTTCGCGCGAGACGGGAGGTGTCGTCAATGAGAATGTAATCGAACGGGCGCGGCTTTTGCTTCGCTTCGGCGATCAATGTTGCTAGCCCGTCCCTCCCGGCCATTGACCCGGCAGACATCGCGCGGTCAGAACGGATGTGTTGTTCCAGAATCGTCCAGCCTCGGGACTTGGCGCATTCGCGACACTTCCGAATCTGGTCCTCGATGGATGAGTCCCTTTGCAAGTCCGAACTGTAACGGGCATAAATTGCGCATCTCATGCGTTCACTCCTCCACTTGCGACTGTTGTACCAGCCTGCCATCAACAAACTTTTGCACCAGCATCGGGACTAGCCAATCATCGATCAGTCCACGGATGGCAGCGTCGTTGAATACCGTGGACGGCCGGATCGAAATATTCGTTCCGCGTTGGCGTGTCTGTTGTGTCTTCAGACGGGCCTTATTCTGTGCGGTCGGCTCAGTGCAATTTTTCTCGGACAAAACGATACCACGGCCCGGCGACGGGCTTTTTGGCATCGAGTTGTGAGCGAGTCGTTTCATTTCAGACTTCGAGCTATCCTTGCCTCGTACCAATTGGGGAACATTGCGGTCTCTTGATCAGTTCAGGGGCTGAACTCTGGTGACCAGCGTCGGGGAAGCGCGATGCAGTTGGCTGCTTTGCACTTCCCGGCGGAAGTCCGCCCTTCAACTTTGATGTGTTTTTCATGCGCTGCACACTCATTCGATGTCGAGCACGACCGCGTAATAACCTTGATTTTTCGCCATATTCTCTACACTCCGCTTCACCGTAAGCCGTCCCGACTCCTGAATTCGAAGTAGCCCGCGTTCTTTCAGGGCACGGAGTGCCAACTGGGAATCGAAGCCCTTGCACACTTCGTTCCGGAATGTCTCCGCAAGGAACAGGTACTCCAACTCGCGCGTCTTGAAATTAGTACGCACAAACCCCGCCCGGTTATGAATGATTCGCGGTGACACGCTATCTCGGTCGTCCTCGCTTTGAAATCTGCTGGCTCCATGAGCCTCGATGAAGGCCATCACCTGTGCAACGGCGGCAGCGTCGTCTGAACTGCCTGTGGTACCCCGATTAGATAGCCAATCGTCGAAGCATCGACGTGCTGCGTCATTGGCTTCGTGTTCGTCCCATCCGGTGATTCCAAAGCTGGTTGCAAGTTCACCGGCCGCAGCTAGGAGGGCGAATCGCCGTGCTGCCCGCGCGGTTTCGGAGCCCAACCCGGCTGGCAACTGTGACATGAACCATTCGATCCATTCCCTGCACCAGCCGACCTTCGCGTCGAGGTCCGGGAGCAGCAATTTCAGAAACTGTCGGATGGGCGTGCCGTAACAGCGCCGCGCCGCCGCCGAGATCTCACGCGCGAAGTCGGCGGGGGTGGGCGTCCCATGGAGCTCCTCGAAGACCCCCATCCCTTTTCCCGCATCCGCCGGAATGTCGAGCATACGGACCGACTGTCCGCCGCGAATCCGCGCGCCGCCACTGTCCATATGTTCACCTAGTGTGATTTCGCCCGAACTGATTACGATCACCCTCCAGGAGTCCGCTCCCATTCTTCTGAGGTCGCTTGCCATCCGATTTTTGGCCTGCCCGTTCAGGAGGGTGTAGACAACTGTCGCCGCGTGTTTTGGATCAATCTGGGCCAGTTCATCGAGAACCAACAACCCGTCGCAATGCTGAATCGCAAACAGCTCGCAACCGTTCTCAGTCGTGCGCCATGACCTGACGAAGCCCATAGGGTGCCCACCGCCCCAGGCGCTCCCGGCCACAATCAAGGCAGTCGTTTTGCCATCGGAAGTCCTGCCAACCAGATGGAAGCCCGCGTTCTCCTCATCCAGCCATTTCAAGAGAACACTGGCAAAAGCAGCGCAGGTCAGTATGATCAGGCGGCTGTTTCCCCGGCACCTTTGTGCCACTTGGGTTGTCCACTCCGCGAGGGTACCCGCGCACTTGGTCCGGAAATCTGCGCGATCCGGTCCCACGTATACAACCGGGTCATCTTTGCGTGTGATCGAATCGTCTGCAAAAACATAACTGCGTTCGCACCAGCCGACCCGGAATGCAGAACGCCAGCGCTTCTTTGTTTTCACGGTACGAAGGTACTCGCAAAATAGTTCCTGCGCCTCCCTCCGGGGATTGAATTTAAGTCCGGACCGCGCCAGCCGAGCAATCGCCTTGCGAGGCTCTAGTGTTAGCTCCTCATAGGATACGTGTTCTTCGTGCTGGACACCATCTGGATCTTTGAACCGAATCCACAGGCACCACTCCTCGCTATTGTGGCTACGAACCAAGCCCATAACCACCAAAGCGTCACACAGCCAGACCTCGCGCGCCTTGTCCTTAGCGCCTTGGACTTTTGCCCAAATAGCGCCAGCCCTATCGACAAACTTACCGGCATCATCACTCTCGGCGGGCTTGTCAGTCGCAGGTATAGGCTCAGGAAGCCGCTCTTCGACCGCTGATGCGTCTTCAGTTGCAGTTTTAGGCTGCGTCTTCGATAATGGTTTTGACATAGCTTCTCCTTGGGCCGCGTACATCTGCCTTCCGGTGGCTGCGTGGCCCTCTTTTTATTGAGCAACGGCAGACGACAGTTCATGTGCTTCCTTGCGGAGCACGCTGGCTATGCGGTTCAGCTCGTTGGCGTTGAGCTTGCCGTTGCCGCCAAGCTCGAAGGTGTTTAGTTTCCACCGGCTAACATTTGCGCGGCGGGATAGTTCTGACTGGGAGATCCGAAGCCGCTGTCGGGTGGCCCGGATTGATTCTGCGCTCATAACCGCAACTGTAGTCGGGTTACGCGTTACCAACAACAAAAAATGGGATCGGGTCGCCGTAACTTATGGACCGAGCGGTAAATCGAGACTTACGTGCGTAATACGTTGTCGCTCGAACGCGGAATAGCGTAACAGTCTACGCGCCGGTGCCATTCCTGCGATCTACACACGCCTCGGAAAGCCACCGCATTACACTTCGACCGGACTGCTTCAGTGCATCCCGCCACGTGTTCGCTCCATTCCACCTCTGCCCAGATGGCAGCCTCACTCCGCGCCCATCAAGCGTCTGGCAGAGAGATCGGTTGTTGACTCGACCATCATGACCGGCTCTCCAGTTGCGATCGATCTGGTTAACATGCTCTCTGAGCTGCTGCGTATCGGTCATGTCCTTCAGCCCTCGGCCCTGTCGCCCATGAGCCTTGTTCCCCTTGGGGAAGACTCGCTTAGCTCCTCGCGCTGTCAAAACCAGTGCTCGAATGGAACAAACAACATTCCCAAATCGCTCCGGCTCACGGTCCATGGTGGCGACTTCCAGATACTTGACAAGTCTGGAGCCGCCATCGAGGGCGCTGAGGGCAATTGACAGACTTTCCTTCGCGACATTTAGTGCACGTAACCGTTTCTGGCACTGTGCGTGTAGGTCGCGGATCTGCTGACTTATTGGCACTTCGATAGGACCTGTGGCACTGAGTTCAGTACGTTCGGCCGGTGAGAGGTTACGAAGACGCTCTTGTCGTTCGCACGTCTCCTGGTGTCCCCATTCGGTCAGCAATATCATGTCGGCACGATTTCTCAGCCATTCAGTACGTGCGGCGATGATTTGTTCGAGTAGAGGCTCAATCCACTGCGCAAGTCCTTTGTCGCGATGACTATTTCGTCCCAGAGGCATACGCAGCAACTGTAGCAAAAAAGTTCTAAGGTGCTCGCGCTACCAGATGAAGCTGTTCTCCTCCGTCCTGCCGCAAGTATTTGAGTTTGAAGCCTTACTCACACTTCTCGCACCGCTCACGGTAGTGAATGGTGCTCTGATCTAGTACATTGCACGACTATCGCCGTTGCGACTATTCGTCAATAGTTGGTTTTATTTACTGTGAGTAAGTGTGAGCACTGTGAATAGGATAGTCTTTTCAACACGTTGCCCGCTCCCATTGAGGAGCGCCGAGTGTGATTGTCTGTGAGCGGAAAATTAGGCCCCAGATCTAAAGGGTCCGGATTGTCGCGGTGTCGCTCTACCCAGCCTGGAAAGGCCTGTAACGCCATCGCGGTGTCCTCAAGGGGAATAGAGACCCACGCAAGCCCTCGACACGCTGTAGCACCTTGTAACGCCATTAAAATGGCCATCGGGTGCGCAGTAGGCGAGGGCTCACAGATCACCATGCCGACGAGCTTCCTTACTCTTGCTCGCGCGCAGCACGGAGCGTGACGAGCGTTCCAGTCCTATTCGCGTACCAACCGTCCCGAGGGTCGTGCCTTAAACTCCCTGAAGGTTTGTGGCAGGGCAAAGCGGGGGAATCAAATCGCGAGCGGCAGCTTGAAAAACACACAAAAGGGGAATCGCCGCACAAAAAGCGCCAAAACTTGATTTCAATTAATAGGGGGTTCTAAAGGTACTTTAGTACTCTGCGCGCGACGCGCGCGCGTTATATATCTCGCCGGGCGATAAACGAACGGCCTTGCTGAAATGCGGACTGAATGTTTGAAAATCACGTGCGACTGTACGATGTTGGCTTGCAAACCTGTTCAGAGGACGAAACGTTCTCGGACTCCGCTGCCGGTTATTCCGGCGACGCTCTCGGAGATTCGGTCCAGCAGAAAAATTCAGATGTGTATGGCGATCACGCTAGTGCGAAGGGTGACCACGTTATATACTACGGCGGAAAACAATCTACATGTCACCATCGGAACTCACTGTTACGCGTTTCGATGAACGCAGGTTCGAGCAGGAATCTGCTGCAAAGACGCGCGAACTGGACCTCCGAGAAAGGGAAATTGCGGCGAAAGAGCGCGAGGTCGCGGCGAAAGAGAAGGAACTGGATCAGTCGCGCTGGCTGAACCCGACAGTCATCGGTTTGTTTGCTGCTGCTCTGGGTTTGATAGGCAGTGTCGTCGTGGCGCGCGTCAACAACCAAAACACTCAGGAGGTCGAACGCGTACGATCTCAATCGACCCTGGTGCTTGAGGCGATCAAGACCGGGAGCCCTGATGCCGCGTGCAAGAACCTGTTATTTTTTGTCGGCCTGGGCTTATTGAGCGACGCGGACCAGACTATTCATCGGCAGTGCGCGTCCGCGCCCAAAGGTGCGCCGTCTTTGCCGTCTATCGTGCCGAGGACGGTATCGTCAGGAGTTCGCGTTGCAGTTCTGGACGGTAAGTCCGGCAAACCTCTGGCGGGCGCGAAGGTAACAATGGTTGCCCCGACAGAACATCAAGAGGTCGATGAAACAGATATTGACGGAGTAGCGATTTTTCAACTGTATGGCACACCGCTTGGCGCTCCGATCAAATTGACGGCTGAACGAGCCGGGTATCACCCGTCTCAAATGGACACTGTCGCGCGATCTGCAATTTCAACCCCCATATCCATCCTGAGGCTCTTTCGATGAACATGACGCTAAAGACACGTCTGTTTATTCCCTCTCACGTGGTCCCTTCCGCCTCCACTTCCACATCACCCGCCACGCCGCCCACCAACTCCTGCACTGCACTCCGCCCGTCACCGCTCCCCACAATTTCTCACGGCCACCTCATCCTCCCTCCCTTCAGAGCCCGCAACCTCCTCCACACCTGAGCGAACTCCTGCACTGTTCGGGGCGATGGCATGCCGTTACTTAGTGAACGCGTTTTGCGGGTGACGCGGTGAGGTTGGCGTTCATTCACTGAACGGGGCGGTATCCTCAATGCACAGCGATGAACTGGAAGACTTTGTCTCTCCTCGCTCTGGTCGGGCTGGTCGCCTGCATTGTAGGGTTGTATCTGAATAACTCGATCTTCGGCGCGGGGCCGGTCACCATTACTATTCAGGTAGCCGCCGCGCTGTTGATGGTCTGGGCCCGGCTGACCTTCGGCATCAGGAGTTTCCACGGCACAGCCAATCCGACCGCTGGCGGTCTGGTGACGACTGGGCCTTACAAGTACATCCGCCACCCGATCTATGCCGCCATACTGTATTTTTTCTGGGCAGGTATAGCGGCACACGCGTCCGCCGTTACGGTGGCGGCGGGGCTGCTCGTAACGGCGATGACAGCGGTGCGGATGGTGGCGGAAGAGAAACTACTCGTTCGGACTTACCCGGAATACGAAGGCTATTCGCGAACGACAAAGCGAGCGGTTCCGTTTGTCATATAGCCAGGATCGTTCAATCACCAGCGATATGATTGGCGGTAGTCAACCCAACAGAGGGAGAATCAACGAATAACAGAGGGCCTTAACGGCATCATCGCGGCACTGGACCGGCAGAGAGCGGCCATCGAACTGGCGCTGACAGCATTACGCGGAGTTGACGGAACTGAAAACCCGGCAGCACGCAGAGGCCGACCGGCCCGAGCCGGAATCAACCGCCGGTCGGAGGGGCAGAAAAGACGATGGGCAGGGAAGAAGGCGGCGGAACCATCGATCCCGGTGAAGATCGCGCGTCGAAAGGTCCGTCTCACGGCGGAGGGTCGCGAACGTCTGGCAGAGGCGATGCGGCGGCGGTGGGCGGTGAAGCGCGCAGCTTCTGCGGTGAAGAGGACTGCACGCAGGAAACCCGAGACGAAGAAGGAAGCGGCCTGAGCTAGGGACATTCGCGCCGGTCATCTACAAATGCTTTGGAACGCCAAGAACGGCACATACTGATGGCACGTTGAGCGGAGGGTACGGCGACCAAAGGATGCGACCGGAGCGCCGTGCAACCGCCTTTCCTTCGCCAGCATTGTTTCCGGTTCATTGCATGAACAGGTTTTCAACTGTTGGCGAAGCTCTTACGCTGACGCAGGCTTCTCTCCGGGCGAACTCCCTTGGCGTTTCGGCGCTTCAACCGTCTTGGCCGTTGCCAGCCACTTCGGCGGCCTGCCGCGTCGCTTACCTCCCGCCACCACGCGTTCCAGCGCGAATATCGCTGCGTTCAGCTGGTCACGGTGCTGGTCGGTCTTTGAGGGGAACTTTCAATGACGATATGCCAAATCTAGGCCAACTGCGGCCGCCACCAAAACAGCAAATAGCACAACGACCAAAATTGCTGTCCATGTTCTCTCCTGGCTCGAACGGGCGGTCCGGTGCCCTATTGTGACGGGCAAGCCACATTTTGGGCATATCCTTTCCACACCAAGATCTGCCACTGAAAGGTAGTAATGCCCGTCGCAGTTGGTATTCGGGCAGTGGTAACAGCTAGTTCCAAGGTCAGGCGCGACGTATGGCGCCGAGTTCTCGTCAATCATGCCCAAGCACATGGTCGCAGAAAAGCGTTCCGCTGTCGAATCGACCCGCGAAGTTGATAGACTTCCCGGATGCAACCGATTCAAAACCCGGTGTCAGGAGAAGAATATTTCGGCTATGTCGCGCGATGTGGTCACCGGATCTACATGCAGCGTAATCTGCATAAGGGGGATGACCACCTTACAGGCACAGCGCCCGTTATGATCGCGTGCCCAGAGTGCGGACAGCAGAACCGGTCCTCTCCCTCACAATGGGAGATCCTGACCGCCCCATAGGAGGCGCAACGTGTCGCTAGTGTAGCGCTCTGTGTCCGGGGATTCGGTGGTTCAGGAAATAAACGCCTTGCGGTCGCGGGCCTATGGCGGAATGTTCAGGGTCTGAATATCATCTGCTGCGCTGTTCATCCTGTGAACTCGCATTCCTTACGCCCCGCGCCGCGCCGAGTCATCACGATAAATTTGCTCACGCAACGTGCGGGTTGTGTGCATATTGCCAAGATGCTTCCAACCACGAACCTCCAGCGGGGCCAACTTCGGGAATGATCGCGTGCTTGCCGTCTTACGAATAAGATTGATTTGATGAGTGGTATCGGCAGAAATCACCCGTGTCCCTGTGGTAGCGGTCGGAAATGGAAGAAGTGCTGCGGAGCACCTGACCGTGGCACGATCTCGTTTGAGACGGCGAATGAAAGAGGCGGGTTATTCGGCTCGGAAACAGCATTCCTTACGTCCTTGCTGGACTCATTTGAACGGGCGGCGGAGGCTTCTTCGTACAAGATAATGCCGATCGAGGAGTTCCGGACCCTCAAGGGGATCGCCGAACGGAATCAGGTTTATTGGCGCGAGATTCTGTGCCGCGCTCATTTCGGCGTATGCACCGGAATGCTGCGTCTGAATGAATGGCTGCACGGTAGCGAGCGAGCGCTGGGTGACGGGAACGTGCTGATGCTGGCTGCGGGGATACGCGGACTCCTGGAAGCATGCGCAGACACTTGGCAGGGATTCGCCGGTGTCGCGCCGACACTCGCCGAGTCCCACACCATTGTGCGTCGAGCCATCAGAGGAGAGCTGGCTGAGCAGGTGGCGTTGGCACCGGAGCTTGAGAGCACACTAATCCACTTCTCGTATGCACGAAAGCTCAGCCCCGGTGGGGGCCCCGCCTTGCACAGTGCTGCGAGTGCGAAGGATTGCGTTTCAGTGCTGTCGGAGTCTGCTCCCGAAGTGCTGGACGTATACCAAACGCTATGTGATTACACTCACCCAGCAGCGTCCAGCTTATTCCGGTTTGCTGGTGAGCCGACCAATCCAGACGCGCTGACGTTCGATCCGAATGCGGGCGCGCGCAAGATCGCGGAGCTATCGGCGCGTTCCGAGCGCGTCGGGAGCGTAGCGCTAATGCTTGGCGTTGCTCCGCTTGTAACCACTCTCAAAATCCTGAACGCGTTCGCTTTCACGCCGGTGGCAACACCATGGGCTGATGGAGTGGACCTGAGTTTTTCACCCATATGGCGCGAACTCGAAAAGCGTCTTCGCAGTCAAGCGGGTCTGGCGATGGTGTCGGATGAAGAGCGGGACACGCTTTTGGCGGACCTCAATACCCAGTATCTTCCGTTTGGCAGATCAAAGCGGCGCCAAACACACTAATGGAGGATATCCACAGCCATTTCTCCAGACCGTCAACGTATGCTTCGCGCGCAGATATCGATGTTTCGAGGATCGATAGCGCGCTGTCGAAAGCGGAGGGGTGCATGCGGCGATTTCAATGATCTCAAACTGCATAGATATGATTGGAAGACGAACGAGCCGAACGCTGGCAAGACGGCACCGGAACCGGAACAACGTAGTTTTCCGAGTCACAGGCGCGGTTCGTTCCACTGGGTTCAATTCAATCAGCGCCACCGGTCGTAAACTCCTCCATCATCGCCACAATCTTCGACGGTGCAACCTTCAGCACGCCCGCCAGTTTCACGACTGTCCGAATCGTCGGACTGTTAATCCCGCGTTCGATGAGGCTGATATACGTCCGGTCGAAACCCGCGTCAAAGGCCAGCTGTTCCTGGGAAATCTTCGCCTCCCGCCGGATCACCTTGAGAGCCTGCCCGAAAGCCTTCTCCGGGCCGATCTCCGGCTGAATTTGCTTCTTGCGGGCTTTGCGGGGACGTTGCGCCAACAGCCCAATGCTGGCGTTTTGCAGAGTGTTTACCCACGGAGAATACTCCGAATTTGATATAATCCGCCGATTATGCCGATTCCACTAATTCCGCTCATCGCCGGTCTATTTGCCGGTAATGAAGTCCAGAAAGAAAAGGCGAAAAAGAAACGCAGCGTGGCGGCAAAAAAAGGTGCCGCAACCCGCAAGGCCAACGCAGCCAAAAAGAGCGGTAGCCGGTAGAGCCTTCGGCTGTCGCTTTTGTCTGTCACGGCGGACCATATGACTCCGGTTCCCATTCGCATCACCGGCGATTCCGCCATCGACTGGTTCATCCTCGGAGCGGGCGCATTGTTTGCGCTTTACTGGCTCCGGGCACTCCGGCTCGCTCGGGACGGAGTGCGGAGGTTCCTTGGAGATGTGGCCAAGTCTTCGTTGGTATTCATCGCCTCTGTTTTCGTGATGAGCAATAATCTGAGGCTCGATTCGTCACGAGCGAACGGGCTGTCGTTCTGCGTTGCGTTCCTCGCATTCGCGATGTTTCAGGGCATGAAACGCTCACGGCGCGTTTCGGCTGCAACGAAGCGGGCGGTCATCGCTCGGGATTTTCCAAACGGCGGGTACGATCCAAAGTTGCATCACATTGACCATGTCTGGCCTCATTCGAGAGGGGGCAGCAATACGTCGGATAATCTGCGCGCGATTTCAAAGCGGCAAAATCTCCAGAAGGGCGGCAGGCGGCCCCGGATGCGAGATATGTTTTAGATCAATGGGCGGACGAATCCCGCGTCGGGCTTCATTGGCTGAGCAGGGATGGAACCTAAAAGAAAGGGTTACATGAGAAAGAGCGCCCGGATAGCGTTGATTTGGTCGGCTGCGACTCTTGCGGCGCAACCGACGATGGCCGGAACGGTAGTTGTGCCGAATGTCACGGCCAACAATGGCAACGCAGCCAACTCCGACCCGTTCAATCTCGGAGCGGGAGCCAGCGAGCGGTACCAGCAGGTCTACGATTCCTATCTGTTTACTCCGGCTTTCAACGTGCCGGAGCTTATTACCCAACTCGCCTTTCGCACGAACGGGCTGCTGTGTCAATGCGCAACTACATTCTCGGCAACTCTGCCGGATGTGCAGATTGATCTTTCGACCACCCAGAGCGCCGCCGGAGCGCTCAGTACGACCTATTCCGCTAACGTCGGTGCCGATGACACCGTAGTATTTGACGGAGCGCTGGCGTTAAGCAGCGCCGGGAGTGGCCGTGTTCCGCCAGGCACTTTCGATATCCTCATCCCGCTGCAAACTCCCTTCCTCTATGATCCGAACGCGGGGAATCTGCTGTTTGACGTGAGAGTATTCGACGGCGCCACAACAGTACCGTTCGACGCCGAGTTTGACTTTCTTGGTTTCCCAAACGGAACATCGCGTATCACCGGGGCGCTCGGGAGCGCTACGGGTTTCGCGGATTCGGGTGTTGCGGGCGGCCTGATAACTCAGTTCACGTTCACCGCCGTGCCGGAGAGTTCGACCGGTTTGCTGCTACTCACTGGCCTGTTCGGCATGGCGATTGTCGCAAGAGCGAGACGTAACGGTGGTCTGTAAATTTTGCGGTAAAGAGATTCCTGACCATTCCGGCTTTTGCCTGCATTACGGGAAGGCCACTCACGTCGTGGCGCGGCCTGCCGCGCTGTTGTCACAACCGTCGAGCTTTCGTCCTCTCATGGTGCTCTTTCTGGCCGTGTTGGGTTTCGTTATCTGCTATGCAATTAGCGCGAATCGCGAGACCGGTGCATCCCGTACAGGTAACGCCAGGAGCGAAAGCTACTCGATCTGCCGCCGCGAACGCGCAGGGCAGCAAAGTGGCCGACTCAGATTTGGCTTGGCGGAAGGCAGAATTGGTCTCAGGCTGCGTGGCACGGCACGGTGTTGCAAGCCTCTGTTTAGGAGCAACTGCTGACTCACCGGCTTCGCTACACGACATCGTACAAATGCGACACAGCCGTTTTTCGGACAGCCACATTAGCCCGGCGCAACGCGACAAGGGCTATTGCGGTTGGAGTCTCTTTCGCCTCATGACGGCGAGAAGGCAAGCCCCAGCGCAGAGCAAGGCAAGAGAAGTGGGCTCGGGAGTCGGAGTAGACGCTGATGTGTCGAGGAGGAACGCGCTCGGTTGACCGTCAAAAAGTCCGTCCCCGGCGATCTGGCCCAAGTTGTTGATTGCTACAGCTTGCTGAAGCTGCCAGCCGGAGTTGGCGGGCAACAGCGAATTGAGATCGATGAGGACACCGGCGCTAAAGATAAATCCATCTTTCTGGCCGCTCCCGGTCTGAGAATAACCTACGACCTGTCCGGCGTTATTGATCGATTGAGCGACGCTTAAAGAACCCCCGAGCGTGCCGAGATCGGTCATGTGCCCACCTGAGTACAGGAACGCGTGGTAAGCTTGGTCGCCAAAAATATAGGCGTAGCCCACAATCTGCCCGCGGCTATTAATGGCATAGGCGTCGCTGTCGGAGCCCCCGAGCGTTCCGAGATCTCTCGTATTGCCCTCTGAATACACGAATGCGTGGAAAGCTTTGGTTCCGTCGATAAAGGAGCCGCCCACGACCTGCCCGGAGTCATTAATCCCCGCTGCGCTTCCACCAGCCCCTCCGAGGGCGCCAAGGATGATCGGGACGCCACCCGAGTCCAAGATGGCCTCCTGTGCCAAGTCACCTGTTGTATATGTGTATCCCGCAATCTGCCCAGCGGCGTTAATGCCGGCAGCGCTGCCATCAGTAGCGCCAAACGTGCCAAGGTCGGTCAGGCTGCCAGCAAGGTAGGAAAATGCGCGGTAACTCGACAGATCGGATGTGGGGTTCCAATAACCCACCACCTCTCCAGCGTCGTTGATTGCCAGTGGCGTCATGTCGCCCCCGAGAGTACCAAGATCGGTCACGCCGCTTCCCGGCGAATATAAGAGCGCGCCTCTGAACGTCCCCGGCCCGAAACCAACGACCTGTCCGGCATCGTTGATACCCGTAGGGAGGAACGGGCCTAAGTTTGTGACCGATGTGATGGTGATCGCTTCGCCCCTCACCGCAGCCATCGACATAAGGATTCCAAGAACGAAAGCAGAAGTGACTGTTCGATAAGAACGCATGCCAACTATTCTCCTTCATAAAACCCGAAACGTGAAAAGGCCCCTCTATTGATCCGCCTAGTTTGTATGGCCATCCTTCGGCAGTCGTCAAACCAATTCCGTACCGCAGGTACTGTGTGCCGCGCCGTCGTAAATGCTTCCTGATGTTTCCTTGGACTGAAATCGCTCGAGATTCTGTCTCGCTGCCTTCTGCGCCTTCGCTGGACTCTGCAGCCCGAGCGGAGGATGGTGATTTCTCGTCCCTCATGGTTGACATTAAAGTCGATACGGGGCGGATGCGGGTTGGAGTTGTGCAATCGATTGCAGGAAGACTGGCCCCGGTAGTTTGGACGTCGTTGTGCGGCGTTACCAGAGTGCCAAATGTTTACCGGTTTGGCCAGCGGACGCCTAGCGCGGCTGTTGTCGGTTTGCTGATTGTCGCGGGCGCGGCCCTGTATTGGCTCGGTCAGAAAACGGAATACTCAGTGCTCCTTACCACCGCTTCCGGGGAGGCGAAAGCTCTCACGAGTGATGATGGCGCGTTCATCTCAAAGGTGGTCAGCGCACTGAATCACTCTATTGTTCATAGAGGCTGATGCTGTTGAAGGCGAGATCTCGGCTGCATTCAGAACGGCACCTCTCCCGCTCGTCTGTCCGTTCCGTGCGCCCGCCTCAATCGCCAGATTTCCTTCGCAAACCGGCTCCGCGCCTCTGCTGGCGTCCCGTGGATCATCGCCACGGCGGCATCAACCGGCATCTCACTTGAATTGCCTTTCATTGACTGAACAGCCGTCAGCCACTGACCCAGCGTCTTCGCCCCTTCCCCTTCCGGGTTGTACTGGCGGGTTCGCCTCCCAATCCCGGCGCGGCTCAACGTAATTCCGCATCGGACGTTGCAGCTCCGGCACGTCCACATCAGGTTATGAGGTGCGGTGTTCCTTTCCTCGCCATCGACGTGACCCACTTCCACGGTGCGCGTAATGCCGCACAGACAACATCGCTTTTCGCCCGGCGGCGCGCAGGAAGTCGCGCGGTAGCGTAGTGCCCGGTCAGTGACCTGATGGGCTTCCTTGCGCCACCGCGCGTCGCACGTCCGGGCGGTTATTCCCCCTCGTCGATGTCCTCCTCATCTTCGAGGTCACTGTCCTCCTCGTCGGATTCCTCCTCATCTTCCGCGTTGAGGATATCGAGGGCTTCGCCCACAGCGATCGCCAGCTCCTCGCGGGTGGCTTCCGGGGTGTATGCGTCGTTCAGGGTTCCAATCGCGTCATCGATCTGCTCCTGGAGTTCCGCCTTTGTACCTGTGGCCATATCGTTCCGTTTCGTTTCCTTTCTGTTGGGATTGGCGACAATCTGTAACCCGCGATGCTCGGCGTATTCATGGGCGGACATGCCGTCGAACTCATCGGCGCGGTCGGTATCGCCGATCCGGTCCATGAGCGTGACGGCCTGCTGCCGTTTGCGTTCTGCCTGTTCGCGGGTCACTTGCTTCGCCATACGAGGTGAAGTATGGGGCAGGTTCGGGCGGTCAAATAGGGAGATGGGGAATTGTCGGAAGACGTGGATGTGAGTTTGACCGGCGGGCGATTTTGGGCGCGATCCGGTCGGCACGCCCCGGATCACCGCACATAAAGGACGTTATCTCTGGCTATCCGAAAAAGGCGGAGAGGTAGACTTCTGCTTAGTCTCTTTTCGATCATGCGAAAACGCCTCATCATTGGCTTGTGGGTTGCTTTCGTACTTGGTTTTTGCCTGCTCGGCGCGGCGCTCCAGTCGGCATATCCCTTTGCGGCTGCCATTTGCCTCTGTTACATTGCCCTCCAATGTTATATACAAAACATCAGAATCGAGGAATTTGTCGAGGCCATTGATATCTCTGCTGTTCCCGTTTTTGCGGGCTGCCTTGGCATTGGGCTTATCTCTGCCGCTCTCATTCTCGTTCCAGCTGGACAGGCATTCATCTGGCTAAAAACGGGACACTGGCCGAGTTTGACACTCGCGAACGTGATTGCGCCCCTCCTGAATAGAAACGCGTTCGGCAATTGGTTGACCGCGCCACATTCATGGTTCGGCCTTCACAATCTCGTCAATAAGATGGTGTACGAATGGCCTCTGTTCCTGTGGATATTCGGGCTGTGGGCAGGCGCGGTCGAATTTGCAGTAAGGAAGGCTAAATGAAGAGGAGGAGAGACAGGATGCCTGCGCAACGCATGGCCGGACACGCCAACATCAAAGCCATGTAGGTCTACGACCGGCGCGACGATGAGGTGAGTTTCAGCGAAATCGAGCGCGTGGGGATTTGAAGCATAATGGAGCTTTTACCAAAGTTAGCGGGAATTCATGAAGGTTTTTGACCTTTTTTCAAAACGCCAGAAAAAACTTCGAGGAGAGGTGACGGACGTTTATACCTACGACACGATTGCGCAGCCGCTGAGAGTGCAGGTTATACATATTTGGCGGGACACGCTTGGGAATGAGCGCCAGTATCAAGACCGATATGTGGAAGGGCATCAGGAGGCCCAAACTGCCTATACATTTATTGTCGAGACTTTATGTCGAGAATACGGATTATTCGTCCTTCCCCCTGCCGAACCCTATCGGGGGCGAAACTGTCTTGAAGAACTTGCCAATTTTCTGCTGAATGAAAACGACTCTAAGAGAGTGTTGGATGCGATAGAGCTGTCGTTCCGGTATATCGACAAAATCACTAGGAAAGAACGTGGGTACGCTCTCTCTGACAAAGAGATAGCGGAACTGAACGTGCGCTTTCGTGAACAGGGGGTGGGCTACGAATACGATGATGGCGAACTCATCCGTATCGATTCTCAGTTGCTTCATACCGAAACTGTAAAACCTGCTCTGGCGCTTCTCAGGGCAGAACCTGCGTATGCTGGCGCACAAGCCGAATTTCTGACGGCGCATGAGCACTACCGGCATGGACGCACAAAAGAGGCTTTAGCCGAGTGTCTCAAGGCGTTGGAAAGTTTGATGAAAGCGATTTGCACCAAGCGCGGCTGGACATACGACCCGAATGCGACGGCCAATACTCTTATCAAAATTCTCTTTGACAAGGGCTTGGTTCCATCGTTTTGGCAACAGCATTTCGCGGCATTGCGGAGTACTTTGGAAGCCGGAGTTCCGACCGGAAGAAACAAGCTCGGTGGCCACGGTCAGGGCGTTGAGGTGATTCAGGTGCCGGAGCATATAGTTGCTTATGTTCTTCACCTCACCGCTTCGGCAATCGTCTTTCTCGGAGCAGCTGAGCGCGCGTTGCCTTGAATCGGGAGAGCGACATCTCAACCCTCCGTCTACACACTACTCGGTGTGTGATCCGGTCCATGAGCGTGACGGCCTGCTGCCGTTTGCGTTCTGCCTGTTCGCGGGTCACTTGCTTCGCCATACGAGGTGAAGTATCGGGCACTTTGGGGCGGTCAAATCAGAGGAAAGGAATCGTCGGGAGACGCGGAAGAGAGTTAGAACGGCCCGACGATTTTGGGCGCGATCCGGTCGGCGCGGCCCCGGATCACCGTACATAAAGGACATTATGTTGTAGTAAAAAACATTCTGTGCTATTTGTGGTTTAGAACACGGAGGCACAAAAATGTCGGTCCGCGCGTTCACGGATAAATCCGCCGCTCTGCTCGCCAAAATTAGGAAACTGATTGACCAAGGTCACATCACCACGTGGGAGTACGACAAGGACGGCGATTTCACTCATACACCCACTCAATGGAAAAACAAGGCGTGGCTCAAACCCGAGGAGCAAGCGGACAAACTTCGCCTGACCATCATCGCGCCGCAATCCGGCATGACCCGTGAGGTCTTCGCGGTGTACCATGGGCGCTTCATTGAAATGCTCATCGCGCATGTGCCGAACGATTTCACAAACGTGAGCGCCAGCCCCTTTGCGGCGACAGGCGATTCAACGCCAAGCACCTGATTTCCTATGACTCCCGCACTGGCTAGAATCCCGGCAGAAAATGCTCTTCCCTGTTGATTGCCGGAGCCGGAGACCGGGCCGCGTGGCGCTTCCTTGAATTCTTCACCGTCAATATCCGCAACAAAAACACCCGGGCGGCTTATGGCCGCGCCGCGCGGCTGATTTTCTGAGCTGGTGCGAAGGGCAAGGGATTGACCAGCTCGGGCGCGTTCAGCCGGTGCATGTCGCCTCCTATATCGAACTGTTGCAGGGCACGCGGTCGGCTCCGACCGTCAACCAACATCTGGCCTGTATTCGCGTTGCTATTCGACTGGCTGGTCACGGGCCAGGTACTGCCGTCGAATCCCGCGCATTCCGTCCGGGGCCCGCGTCATTCGGTGAGCAAAGGGTCAACCCCGGTGCTGTCCTCCGAGGAAGCAACCGCGTTGCTCTCCGGCATGGATGTTTCCACGGTCGTGGGCCTGCGCGATTCGTCTTAGAGGCGGCGGGCCAGCCATTGATCCGATGCACTCGCTTGCAGAGGCGTATCCGGCAGATCGACGTAGATCGTCAACACCGAAGATGATCGCGCCTTCGCCGCAGATGATGTCGTCAATGCCCGGCGGAAGACTCAGAAAAATACATTTTCTGATGACCGACAACAGTTCAGGGAGGAAGCGTCATCTAATCCCGAACCCGAAGCTTCCCGATGAGCCCCACGAATCCAACCCCGAAGCACATGCCGGAACCAATCAGGCCCAGCACCTCGGAACCGCGCAATGCGGCGACGCCCGGCTTATTCAGGCTGGAAAACAGCGCTAATACCCCGAGCAGCGCCACGAACAGGCCCACCAGTCTGCTGTGCTTCATGTCTTCGACCTCCGATGCATTATTACAGCAGAATTTCACATGACTAACATTCTCACCCGTCTCGCGGCGCTCACGGCCAAAGATGAACGTGGCATTCTGCCTTGCTGATTCCACCTGCAAAAAAGCTCCGGAGGTTCCTCGTCGACAGCCATCCCTGACGCTCGCCTTCGCCCACAGATTCCTCCGACGAGGCTTATTTTGGTCTCTGGTCACTTCTCGCCGCCACGTGGCCTACTCCACGCTGGCTGCTTGGGCTTTTGGTCCTGTTGAACCTGACCCTCATCACGGGTCTTCTTTACTTTTACCGGGCACGTAGAGCGCCCACGTTGCAAACGTCGCCCGAACCTCGTGAGGAAGGAAAGAGCGAAGACGAACTGAAAGAGACGGCTCTCGCCATGTTAGCCGAGTTAGCCAAGCTGGACCGCAATGGAAGGATAGTGCTCGAACACCTAGTGACTGTCGGGGAGGAGGCGGAGCAGTCATCAATCCACGTTGCAGGCCTCCGGAAGCGGTACATGATAGACGTTGCTTTATCGAGTTGCCAAAAGATCGGTTTTCTTAAGGAGAGAAGAGTAAAGCAAGGGCCTCACACGTTCTTCAATTCCCCTCCAACCGTGAGTTACTGGAGCGTTTTCGATGTTTGGAATCCAGTTCTGAAGGACATTTTCCGCTCTCCATCTGAGCAACGAAAACTATAGGCACATTTGCACAAACATTTGCAACACGCCAAGCCCTTTATTTACGGGCCTTCCGGCGATGATGCAAGACTTACCCCTTTTGAAACTTCCTTGGAATCCGACATCCGGGATTTTAAAGCCGCGCGTCCTGTAATCCCGCCCTCTTTTCGAAGGTGCCGCGAAGCAGGGAGAGTTGGGTTCTGATTCGTGATATCCTCCGTACACTGCACGTATCTCGTGCCGGGTGCATGCGACGCTCTGATGGTGAACGGCGAATAGTCAGGCAGGCTCAAAGTTTATATATGTCATTCAATCTACCCAAGATCGCTGGCGTGCTTGTGGCTCTGGATATCTTCGCGGTTTATGTATATTCTCTGAGCATCAAGAGACATTATCCACCGTCGCATCCGTGGTCTGGAATTTCACTGGCTTTGCTGGCCGTATCTCTCCTTAGTTCCTATATTCGCGGTAACCACGTAAATGTGCCGGGCTGGGTCGCGGCGCTAGCTGCCGTGTCAGCAGCCCTTTGGACCGTTGCTGCGATTCTCGTCAACTGAGGTGTCCGGCGGACGTTGCGCAAAGGACCATTTGTGCAACACCGCCAGAGGAGAGGTGGCCCGCACGCGCCATTCCGCCATTCGTTCATTGGCAGGGCCCCTGAAATTCCGGCGGTGACTCGAAACCGGACGGTTGCGGAAACATTTCCTTCCGAGCGTAAACGGTCGGGATTCAGCGCACGGGGGCGAGTTCGAGAGCGATGGTTTTGGCAGTGTAAAGCAGAACAACGCAGGAGTGTCGTTCCCGGCGAACGTTCTTGTGTGGACCGTCGGGTTGATTGCGCTCGTCTTCGCGCGGCCTATCGATCCGGTCGAAATTGAGCGGGTGGCGTACCGTTCGTTCTGGTGGCCCACTGATGGCGCGCCGCACCTGCCGCGAGCGCCAGCAGGCCAACAATAATCAGTGGCAAGGTGGTAGGTTCGGGAGCCGTCGTGGGGTTCGCCGTGAGATTCACGAGTGTTCCGGAGGCAATCGCATCTACTTGCGCTAAAGATCTTTGGCGACTTATTTCGAACCCGTAGGTTCCCACTACAAAGTCTCTGATGTTCAGATCAATGTGGGAACCGATCAAGCCGCAAGAAGCTGGCGAAACTCCTGCTGAGCCCGTACAATCCTCGCTCCACGTCGCGTCCCCAGACAGCAGATAGTCAGCCAAATCAGTGAAGCCGAACGGAAAACCAAAACTGTCCAAGAACAAAACAAAGGCGTCCGAGACCGTGCCGTCAACTATGCTGTTGTTTAAAGGCGTTGACCAACTGAAATTAGTCAATGCGTCATGGGGGTTTCCGTCCCAAGAGAACGTGATATCAATGGCCGCTGCACCGTGCGTCGCGTCGCCCACTTCGTAAATGCTGGCGGCGCGCGCGGGCAGTGAGAGGCCCGCGCTCACGATCAATGCAACGGCAAAGACGGATGCAGTGCCTGTAGTCATACGCAGTCCAAGCATCGACTCAATCCACCATAGCCGCAAGCGAGCGGCAAGCTCTATGGTACTGCCGGTCCGTTTCTGGTTTTTGTTATTTCGAGTCGGGACGGCTCCGGTCCGCTGGAAGAACCGCGCGGCAAAGAAGCCCAAGCCTCCCGCGCTTCCAATCCGACCCGCATCACGGGACTTCGACCTCGCAGGCGAATAAACGGCGAACATCATGAAGCACACGTGCCGTGGCGAGCTCTCGGGATCCCAACGCCTGGACGCCGCTCGGTCGCGGTGAGATCGCGGAACTCAGACGCGAGTTAACCCGCAAATCCACCGAGGAACTCAGCAAGGATTTCGCCACGGCCATAGAAATGTGGAAGCTGCCATACGGGCTTAACGACGCGCTGCCGCGCGGCCGATGTGGTTTCGATTTGCATTTGAATTCCCGCTTTTGGTGGACAAAAAAGCGCGGGCGTCCGCGAAAGGATCCGGACACCCGCGCCGGGAACAACGGGGAGGAGGCCCGGCAGAATAGACGAGTTTAGCTCCCGTCGGGAACGCGCCGCTTCGTCGTTTTTGGATGCCACAACGCGCGACTGAAGTTCGGTTCCGCCTCTATTTCAGGTGCCGTTATCAGACTCGCGATAATTACGGGGATCGCGACCCAGATCTCCCAAAAAAGCCCCCGGCGCTCCGGGGTCCGCCATTGGGGCGACCGATATGCCGGGACGGGAAGCCCCGTACCGGCCCTGATATCAAGGTCGAACCTCCATTTCAGGCGCGGGGCGCGGCGCTGCCTCGCTCCCTCCTACGTCGGCTCCTGATAGAGTCCATCAATCTTTTTTCTTCAACCATCCGCCGGTACCCGTTGTGCTTCCGCCATCCGGGGATGTGCTTCTCGAACAGCTGAACGCCGCGCATCCCGCCTTTCCAGTCCATATGTGCGGCGGTAATCCTCGCCTTCGGCTGGCGTCCCGGTCTGCGGCGGGAAACGACCGACGAGCGGAACGCATTGACAACCCGGATCAGTTCCTCCCGGCT
>Ga0206900_1030_pt1 | contig 23045 bp, 19 predicted proteins | sample Alteio_BWOrgHeat_46_FD_153235 | JGI IMG/M metagenome (GOLD analysis project Ga0206900, IMG submission 153235) | Enriched cells from forest soil in Barre Woods Harvard Forest LTER site, Petersham, Massachusetts, United States -... | ecosystem: Environmental > Terrestrial > Soil > Temperate forest >... | reverse complement strand
TAATGAACCTAACCCTTTTAGTGATTATGGTTTTATTGCTAAAGATGCAGGCCATATACGTATTGATAGTGAATATTCTGATTTTTATTGTCATGCTACTGAATCTTTCATTAAAGATAAGCAGATCATAACTATACGTTATTATTTTGATAGTTGGGGACGTTTAAGCCAATTTAATTGCGTTATTCAGAATCCAGCGGTTAACACTGAATTAGATCTTAATGGACCTAACGTAATAATTAATAGTGAACAACGTGAGATGTTGCCTATCAGAGCAGCAAATTATAGTTATGCTATTAAAGTTTTATTAATGAAAAGACAAGAAAAAATTTTAAGACTAAACAAAAATATCGAGGAGCTTGTATCAAAAGTATTAGAAGGAATGCAGAAAAAAAACAACGTTATACCGCTGATTCAGGAACGCTTACGCCTAATTGAGCAGAAAAATGCTATTTGTGATCAAAAAACATTAGATAGTAAAGACAATTTCTTTGCACCTTTGCTACAAAACTTATTGCAAAGAGAACATAAAAATGATACTGTCTCTACACCCCAAGTAATAAAAGAACAAGACAAGAATAAACCTAACAACATTGCTGAAAATTTCATAAGAAACATAAAAAAGCTGACATCAGAACGTAAAAACATCAATAATTATAGCTCTGCAGATACATTATCTCAATATTTAATAAGCCTTGCATCGTTGCGATTAAAATTTATAAATTTACCTAAAAATTTTCTATCATCTAAAGAATTAGATTGTTTTAAAACACAACTTACATTGTCTGTAGAGATTAAATTGTATGCCGATGCTTTAGAACAAGGAAATCTTGAGCAAATTAAAATTTTACTTCCTTATTGTAATAATCAAGTTGATATGACAACGTATAGTCCTGCAATATTTGATTGGATTTTTAAAGATGCGAGATATAAATATATAGATGATAAGAAGATATTTGATAAAAAACTTCAAGTTTTTGATTACTTGCATGAAAACTGTGGTATTTTTAATGCTTTTATATACATTGGATCTATTTTCTTATTTGAATGTAAAAATACGTATACTTCTATGATGCATCTTGCGTATTCGTCACGTAATCCACTGGTATTTTCAGCATTATTACGTTATGGCGCTAATCCAGAATTTGTTTGGATAAAGGATAAAAATGGTAATTGTACAAGCCCAATGGATGTTATAGTTAAAGACCGCTTAGATACCGAATTTTATGTAAATGAGCTTATACGTTATGGTGTGACACTAAAAACTACGACTATAAATAAATATTTTATTAATAACGTTGTAAAATTTTCTAGTGCTTTTAAAGATTTTTGTAATAATACGAGATCTGTACGGATCGATAATATTAAAAACATAAACTCTGACATAACAATTAACTGTGCTTTTTTGCAATTTGTTTATGATGCAAAAAATTATAATACTGCTTCAGTAAATTTATATATAGCTCTAATCAATCATAGCAGTTTAGAAAGCTTGGTAGTGGCGCTTCCTTATATAGCAAATTATTTTGATGTAACATCACTTTGGTTTACAAATTCCAAAGTTGGTGGTTTAACAAGCCTTAACCGAAAAGATGGGGTAAATATTAAAGAAGATGGTAGTTGTTTAAACTTGACCTATATTATACCAGAAGACAAAGGTGTTGAAATATGGGTTGGGGGATTGATTTCAGCAATAACTAATAAATTATCTAATATATCGAGCGAGGCATTAAATATGTTAGAAAAGAAAATTCTTAAGCTTATAGACAATATAATAAATAATAAAGCACATCCTAATCCATTTTTAATGTATCATTATACAGCTTTGAATATTATAGCAACATTCCGTAGTAATTTAAATGAAGAACAACAAATTAAGCTGATAGAGAATTTTGCTTTGGCTGGCCAGGTCGCTCTAGATAATGCAAATATAATTTATGAATCACAAAAAAAAGTAGTTGAATTAGTACTTTCCCAAGGTAAAAGTTTACACCTATCGGACATAGAAGGTTGTAAACTGGAAAGACAAGAATTAAACTACATGGCAGTTAATAATTTTTTAAATGCAGTTAAGGTCACAAAGCAGTCTTGCTATCCTGATTTAAAAAAACTACCTAGTGTACAACGATGTTTAGATGAAGCCACTAAAATAATTAAGAATTCTAAGAGCTTATCAGAAAATCGTCGAACTCAAATAGAATCGGAAGAAGAAATGGAGAAATCTATTATAAAAGCTTTTTATCCACGACAAAAAATGGGAGTTTAGTAACAGCATATGCCACAGATAAGCGGACTATTTGCATTTATACAACAGTCTATTAAAGATGGGACTATAAACAACTTTCCTATAGGTAAAAAGCATAAATTAAAAGAAAGAACAGATAGCCCCTCATTTTATCTTTTAAAAAATGAAGCTACCGATAATGAACCTAACCCTTTTAGTGATTATGGTTTTATTGCTAAAGATGCAGGCCATATACGTATTGATAGTGAATATTCTGATTTTTATTGTCATGCTACTGAATCTTTCATTAAAGATAATCAGATCATAACCGTACGTTATTATTTTGATGGTTGGGGACGCGTTATTCAGAATCCATCGGTTAACAATGAATTAGATCTTAATGGACATAGAGTAATAATTAATAGTGAGCAACTTGAGCTGTTGTCTATCAGAGCAGCAAAGTATAGTGATGCTATTACAACCTTATTAATCAGAAGACAAGAAAAAATTTTAACACTAAACGCAGAAATTGAGGGGCTGGGATCAAAAGTATTAGTAGCCATGCAGAAGAATATTAACGATTTAAGTAAAATTATAGAGCTGATTCAGCAACGCGAGAACCTAATTGAACAGAAAAATGTTATTTGTGATCAAAAAACATTAGATAGTAAAGACGATTCTTTTACACTTTTGCTACAAAACTTATTGCAAAGAGAACATAAAAATAATATCACCCCTATACCCCAAGCAATAAAACAACAAGGCAAGAATATACCTAACTCTGTTGATGTAAAACTCCAAGAAGCTATAGGTAAACTAACAAGAAAAAGTAACGCCATCAATGATTCTAGTTCCCCAGATGTATTAGCTCAATATTTAGAAAATCTTACAGCTTTGCGATTAGAAATTTTTAGATCGAGTATTGATTTTAAACTGTATAAAGAATTAGATGCTTTGAAAACAGAAATTAAACTGTATACTGCTGCTTTAGAACAAGGAAACCTCGAAAAAATTAAAGTTTTATTGCCTTATTGCACTAATCAAATAAATATGAATACGTATCATGAGCAATTGGATAAGTGGTTTGAAAATGCTCCAAAAAATAACCCGATATTTGATAAAAAACTAAAAGTTTTTGACTACTTGCACCAAAACTGTGATATTTTTAAGGCATTTATATATATCAAATCTCTTTTATTCATTGGACATAACGGTAAGTTTTATTCTATGCTGTATATGGCATTCTTAACATTTAAGCAGACGCTGTTTTCAGCACTTTTACGCTATGGCGCTAATCCAGACATTTTTTGGACGAATGATGAAAATGGTAACTACCTAAACGCAATGAGTGTTTTAGTTAAAGAAGGCGCTAACACTGGATTTTACGTGAATGAATTGATACGTTACGGGGTTAAAATAAAAACTCCTACTACCAATAAACTTATTAATGACTATATAACATTACCAGCTGCGCTTCAAAAAATTGATAACCATACTAGTTCTACACCGGTCGATAATATTAACGATCTAAAGTTATACATAACAACTGACTGTGCCTTCTTGCAATTTATTTATAATACAAAAAATTATAATACTGCTCCAATAGATTTATATACTGCTTTAGTCAACAATAGCAGTTTAGAAAGTTTGTTACTGGCTCTTCCTTATGTAACATATAAACTTGATGTAAAATCACTTTGGTTAGCAAGTTCTAACGTTAGTGGTTTGCATTATGTGCAAGGCAGTATTGATAATCTTATAAGAAATAAACGAGAGGATGATAATTGTTTAAGCTGGAGCTATATTATATCAGGAGACAAAGATATTGAATTTAGATTGGTTGGGCAATTGGTTGCAGCAATAAATAGTAAATTAGCTAATATATCGAATGAAGAATTAAATATATTAGAAAAGAAAATTCTTAAATCTATAGACGATATGAATATAAAAAATCATGATCCATTTTTAATCTATTCTTATATATCTTTGAATATTATAGCAACGTTCCGTAGTAATTTAAATGAAGAACAGAAAGTTAAACTGATAAAAAATTTTGTTCAGGCTGGACGCGCTGCTGTCACTAGCTTAAATATGATCACGCGCGGCGCAGAGTGTATGATTAGAGCAGAAAATGCAAAATATAATCGTTTTAACCCCGTGGTATTAAAATATCTTCAACAGGAAAGACAAGAGCAAAACTATATGATAGTTGACAATTTTCTTAATGCGATTAATGTCGCATACAACTATCCTAACTTAAAAGACACGCCTGAATTGATTGAATATTTTGACAAAGCCAAGGCAATACTGCAAGATCCTCACGGTTTATCACTACGGCGTATGGCACAAGTAGTCTTGGAAATAAATACGGACGAACTAATGATAAAAGATTCTGTTTCACGGCAAAAATTGCATTTTTAACCTTGATTAGTTTCGCCCGTCGTCTCACGATTAAAATTCAACGCGTAATAATCGCCTTTATCTAAGAACAAGCGTTGTTTAACCGCGCCGCTCACAAGCTTATTGATGCTGCCGCTGATGTCTTGTAACACGGCTTGTTCCGGGCGCCGATCGTATTTACCTAACGGGCTGGCACGGTACATTTCAAAGCTTACATAAGATAATAACGCCTCTGTAAAATGTTTTGGCAGTTCAAAAGTTAATTCAGTACTATTAACTGTCAATTCTTGCATCAAATCTATCGTAGCTTTAGGTGATAATGAGCTTACCCCTGGCAAATGCTCTAGGGTGTCACGATTTATATAATTGGCCTGCAACTTAATAGTGTCATTGGTAAACTGTTGATTTACAATTTGTGAGTTTGCGACTTTAGTTAGCAAATCTAGCGTTAAATTATCATCTTTGTTAGTAAATGCTAACGTCGTGCTAATATCTTGTAGTTTTATTAACTCCAAGCCTTGCTTGCTATAATTTATTGACTTGGCACTAAGCAAGTTACTGCTGTGGTAGGCACTTTCTTGATGTGAAGTGTCCAACACTAGTGCTAGATCAGATATTTTAAATTGCCAGCTTGGCTTGCTCACTTCTAATAATGGTAATTTAACCGTACCTTTGTAATTAGCAAAATTTAAATCATGTTTTATTTCACCAGTTATTGCATCCCATTCGACATGAAATTCAGTCTCAGTGCTTTGATCTATCGCAGTGAGATTTAACCAGGTGGTAGCTTGATCAGAAAAATCTACGATTGTAGTAATTGTTAAAGGATCCTCAGACTTAGTAGCGTTCTGCAACATTTTTTGCATATTGGCGCCAAGGCTAGATTTTATTTGCCCAGCTAAAACTTTTACTCTATAACCATTTGGGGTATTTAACGCTATAATCGGCCCATGTGTTATAACTTGTCGCAAGGGGATAATTTGGGTTGTAGCAGGATTATTTGCTCCAACTGTAACCTCTAAATCGGCAGTCGAATGCATTAAACCACGTTTGTAATTTAACAAAGTAACTTTAATGTTAGGTTTAGTATTAATTCTAGCGACAGTTTCATAGTAATTCTTCTGAATTATCTTGCCAGTTAAGAAGTAACTGCAGCCAATAACCAATGTAACTGAGGCTAGCACTAATAAAAAGCGTTTTTTCAAAATAATCACCCTACAAATTTCTGTTAAATCAGGCATAATCATTCTAAGGCAATACTAACTTTACAACAAGGTCCCGTTTCATGCTATCGCAATTTATTCATCTCCAGTGTCATACCGAATATTCTTTGGTAGATGGCCTCTTAAGAATTGACGACATGGTTGCAGATGCTGCAAGCATGGAAATGCCAGCTATTGCTATTACCGATCAATCAAATCTATTTGCGATGGTAAAGTTCTATAAAGCGGCATTGGCTGCTGGTATCAAACCTATAATAGGTAGTGATCTGTATATAGAAAACCCTCAGCAACCTAACCAACCCACAAAAGCAATATTCTTGTGCCAGAATATGCAGGGTTACAAAAATATAACTCAGTTGATCAGCAAAAGTTATCTAGAAGGTCAACAATTTGGTAAACCAATAGTACAGCGCGCCTGGCTACAGGAATTCCATGCTGGATTATTGGTTATTGCGAATGCTCGTGATAGTGATATCGCAACTGCACTTCTAGCGGGTAACTTGCAAGCCGCCGCGGATTTGACCACGTACTGGACTAATTTATTTGCAGGGCGTTTTTACCTGGGTTTAACACGCACTGGTAGATCTGAAGAGGACGAATATAATACTGCTGCGATCAAGCTTGCAACAACAGCACAATGTCCCTTAGTAGCACTTAATGAAGTGTGTTTTCCGCGCACTACGGATTATGAAGCGCATGAAGCGCGCGTGTGCATTCACGAAGGTGTGGCATTAGATGATCAAAGCCGTGTTCGCAAGTATAGTTCGCAGCAGTTTTTACGCACGCCGCAACAGATGCAAGAGCTATTTGCAGATCTGCCAGAGGCAATTATAAATACAGTGCAGATAGCGATACGCTGTAATTTAGTATTAGAGTTAGGAAAAGTATATTTACCGAATTTTCCGGTACCGCAAGGATCAACTCCAGAGCAATATTTGATTACTGCGGCACAAGTAGGTCTGGCGAAGCGTTACCCGACATATACAGATGCTGTTTCACAACAACGTTATACCGAGCGCTTGCAAACCGAACTAGCAGTTATTAATAAAATGGGGTTTGCGAGTTATTTCTTAATCGTAGCAGACTTTATAGCATGGGCATTTAACAATGGTGTTCCGGTAGGGCCAGGACGTGGATCTGGTGCCGGATCATTAGTGGCATATGCGTTGCAGATTACTAATATCGACCCATTACTATATGACTTACTGTTTGAAAGATTTTTAAATCCAGAGCGGGTTTCGATGCCGGATTTTGATATTGATTTTTGTATGGCTGGTCGTGATCGTGTGATTGAATATGTAGCCAATCACTATGGCCGTGATTCTGTCTCACAGATTATTACTTATGGTACGATGGCCGCACGTGCGGTAATTCGCGATGTGGGGCGGGTGTTGGGGTATCCGTATGGTTTTGTAGACAAAATTGCTAAACTAATTCCTATGGAATTGGGGATAACACTCGATAAAGCGTTGGCACAAGAAGAACTTTTAAAAAATCGTTATCAGCAAGAAGACGATGTAAAAACATTGCTTGATCTAGCCAAAAAATTAGAAGGTATTACTAGAAATGTTGGCAAGCATGCGGGTGGTGTGGTAATTGCTCCATCACAATTAACTAATTTTTCACCATTGTATTGTGAAGCTGGTGAAACACATATTATTACCCAATTCGATAAAGACGATGTCGAAACCATAGGTTTAGTAAAGTTTGACTTTTTAGGTTTGCGAACTCTAACTGTTATAGATTGGGCGGTGCAAACGATTAAAAAGCGGCAAATTAAACCGGAAGATGCAGATTTAGATATTAGTAAGCTATCGTTAGTAGATGCAAAAACCTTTGCATTGTTATGTGATGTTAATACTTCGGCGGTATTTCAGCTTGAATCACGCGGCATGAAAGATCTAATTAGACGGCTGCATCCGGATTGTTTTGAAGATATTATTGCTTTAGTGGCATTGTTTCGACCTGGCCCATTACAATCAGGAATGGTCGACGACTTTATTAATCGTAAGTTGGGACGTGCAGTTATAGAATATCCACATCCGGATCTAGAGCCAATTTTAAAACCTACGTATGGGGTTATTTTATATCAAGAGCAGGTGATGCAAATAGCGCAGGTGCTCGCCGGTTATACTTTGGGCGCGGCAGATATGTTACGGCGCGCTATGGGTAAAAAGAAACCTGAAGAAATGGCGCAGCAACGCAAATTTTTTACCGAAGGATCTGTTGCGCGTGGCGTTAAAGAGCGCACTGCAACTTATATATTCGATTTAATGGAAAAGTTTGCTGGGTATGGCTTTAATAAATCGCACTCTGCTGCGTATGCGTTGGTTTCTTATCAAACAGCTTGGTTAAAAGCGCATTATCCTGCGGAGTTTATGGCTGCGGTGCTTTCTGCAGACATGGCGCATACCGATAAAATCGTATTTATGATTGAAGATTGCCGTGCTATTGGTTTAAAAATTGTGTCACCGAATATAAATTACAGCGAACATAAATTTACGGTTGATGAGCAAAATCGTATTGTCTATGGGCTTGGAGCTATCAAAGGCGTGGGTGAGGGGGCAATTGACGCTATAGTAAATGTTCGTAAAACTCATGGTAAATTTAAAGATTTATATGATTTATGCATTAATGTAGATAACCGCAAAGTCACCCGTCGTGTGCTTGAGGCGTTAATAAATGCCGGAGCCTTAGATGTACTAGGTATGCATCGCGCTGCTTTAATGGGAAATTTAGAGGCTGCAGTGCATGCTGCTGAGCAGATCCACAAGAATGCAGATTTAGGCCAATCGGATTTATTTGGCGATTCAATTAGCGCCGCTGATTTAGGGATACTGATACCGAATGATTCATTTGCACCATGGTCTGATCAGGTACGTTTGAATGGCGAAAAAATATCCTTAGGGTTATATTTAACTGGGCATCCGATTACGCAATATGAAGCGGAATTATCTCATATTACTACGCACAAAATTAACATGCTGCGCCCTGGGCCTAAAAATGCTAAACAAATCATAGCCGGCTTAATTGTTGCGATACGTACGATGCAAACTAAGCGTGGCGATCGAATGGCGTTTATTACTTTGGAAGATCGAACCGGGCGCCAAGAGGTCGCGATATTTTCTGATTTGTACGACGAGATACGCGAAATTCTTAAAAAAGACAGCTTAGTAATAGTGCAGGGCGAGACAAAGCCAGATGAATATAGTGGTGGTATTAAAGTACGTGCTCTAAAAATTCTAGATTTAGCAACGGCGCGAGCGCATTTTGCGAAAAAGATTCGTTTGGACGTTGATGCGACTCAAGGTTTGGAAGCAGACTTTGTAACTAGGCTAAAAAATTTGCTTAGCACTTATCAACCGGGTCCATGTAAGATAGAGCTACACTTTAAGCAAGCTACCGCTAGTGCAGTATTGCAATTTGGTGCTGAGTGGACGGTGCATCCTGCCGCAGAATTACTTAGTGATATGCAGACGTTGGGTGCAGGTAAAGTTAATGCAACTATTTGTTATGCCTGAAATTACGTAGGCAAGCAGCTGATGTAGCGAATTATACTTTACTAAGCTATTCATATCGCGCTAAAATTGTGGGATTATAATTTAAACAGGTGATCTGAGCATGTTAAGTATGTTGAATAGATTATTTGAGGCATCTAAATTGTTAAAAGAGCGCTATACTCTAGCTAGGCCGTTAAATATGACAGATGAAGATTATGGGCAGCATCTACTGGTACATGTCGAAAATTTTCTAAAAAATGGTAGACACGATATAGCATTTAATATAATAAATAATGACGAGTACTTCAAATGGATTGGTTTTCATAGAGGTAAAATTTTAGATCTTAATATATTCTATAAGAATGCGCACAATGACTATAGCGAAAAAAATTTTAAGAGAACCATTGAACTTAAGATTGGTGAAGTGCTACTAACATTGCCTGAAAAAGTAGAACTAAATGTTGAGCTTAGGGAAGCATATACTCTGGCTTTAATTAGATGGTTTGATGTATGTTTTAGATGTTCTGAAAACTTACGTATTATATTACAAGCCAGACAATATGACGGTGCAGTTAATCCTCAAGATTATAATCCACGGGATGGTATCGTAGCAAGCATGGAAGAATATGTAGAAAAAATTATGAACAGAAATAAACGTGCGTCCATATATACAACAAAATATATAACAACAATTATAAAATTAGATGAAAACTTAAATGTGTGCAAAAAATTCGATGAATTCTTAAAAAATAACAAACGACATGAGTACGTTACTGAGCTTTTTTCTGCTGCTAAAAAGTTATTGGGTCAAGAATCAATTGTGCCTGAAATTACTGAACCTAAAAGGATGTCTCTAACACAATGAAAAAAATGCGTACATTTAATATAGTTTTAGCCCTCACTATATGCCTGATGTCTTGTGGCTATTTTCCAGTGGTTAACGCAGCTGATAACGCACTCGTAAGCCTTAAACAATCGGGGCAGGCCTTTGCAAAAATAGCGCGCGAGGTATCTCCAGCTGTAGTAAATATACAATCGGATCAGACTGGTGGTGACGCTGCCGAGCTTGCTGATCAAGATCTACCCGATGACATTCCAGCGCCGTTCTTGGATTTCTTTAAACAATTCGATCCTAACGGCATGCAATTTCCACAACGTAAACAAAATGTGATTCGTCAAGGATCAGGTTTTATCATCAGTGCAGATGGTTACATAGTAACTAATAATCATTTAGTACAAGGTGCAACCAAAATTACAGTTAAATTGTTGAATAACGATGAATACGTCGCAAAAGTGATTGGTACCGACCCGCAATCTGATATTGCAGTGATCAAAATTGCTGCAAAAAATTTACCTACCGTACGTTTAGGAAATTCTGATCAAACTGAAGTTGGTGAATGGGTCGTCGCCTTGGGTAATCCATTTGGTTTATCGCATTCATTATCGGCAGGCATCCTTAGTGCCAAAGGTAGAAGCAGCGTGGGATTAGCCGATTATGAAAACTTTTTACAGACTGATGCTGCGATTAATCCTGGTAACTCCGGGGGCCCATTATTAGATCTAGAAGGTGAAGTAATAGGTATCAATACTGCTATCTTCAGTCGTTCCGGTGGCTATATGGGGATAGGTTTTGCGATCCCTATTAATATGGCAAAGACTATTATTGATCAATTAATCAAAAAAGGTAGTGTGGTACGTGGTTACTTAGGTATTAAAATACAGCCTTTAACTAGTGATTTAGCTGCAAGTTTTGGAATTACAGATAAGCGCGGTATTTTAGTTGCACAAGTAGAACCTGGCACGCCTGCCGATAAAGCCGGATTAAAGCAAGGTGATGTTATTGTGTCATTAGATAACCAGCCGGTATTAAATGTTGGTGACTTCAGAAATACTATTGCATCTAGTGATCCAAGCACTAAACGTAGTCTGGGTATTATGCGTGATAAAAAGTTAACTCAAATTCAGATTACGGTTGGAAACTTAGATGCTAATGGTAAAGCTGCAAAGTCTAGTAAAGAAGAGCCGCATGCTATAACTAAAATGGGTATCAGTGTACAGACGTTAACCGAAGATATCGCTGGTAAGATAGGCGCTAAAACTGGTGAAGGTGTAGTAGTAAGTAGTGTTAAATCTGGATCTTTAGGCGAGTTTGCTGGTCTAGCGCGTGGCACTGTGATTTTGGAAGTGAACCACGTTAAAGTAAACGATATAAATAAATTCATAGCTACGGTAGATGCAGCCGTGAAAAACCCAAATGCGGTGATCTTACTGTTAGTGCAAGATTCGCAATTGGGCACTAGATATGTTGCGATTAAACTAGGGTAGCGGGGGGGAGCAGATCTAAAAACGCTTCCGCGTCTAATGCCGCCATACATCCAGTTCCAGCAGATGTTATTGCTTGGCGATAAATGGAATCCATTACGTCGCCGGCTGCAAACACTCCTGGAACATTTGTAGCTGTTGCGTCACCAGTAGTACCACTTTTAACTTGTATGTAGCCATTGTCAGACATCTCTAATTGTCCAGCAAAAATTTGCGTATTAGGTTGGTGGCCAATAGCGATGAATACGGCTTTTACAGGTATAATTTTGGTTGCGCCGTTATTAACGTCTTTGATTTTTAAACCAGTTACACCTTGCTCGTCACCAACTATTTCTACGGTTTCGTGATTCCATTCTATAGTTACATTGCCGTTGTTTTGTGTTTTATGAATTAATTTATCTGCTAATATTTTTTCAGATCTAAATTTATCGCGACGATGCACCACGGTAACGTGTTTGGCTATATTTGCCATGTATAATGCTTCTTCAACTGCAGTATTACCACCGCCAATAATCGCTACATCTTGGCCTTTGAAAAAGAAACCATCACAGGTAGCACAGGCTGAGACACCGCGATTCCGAAATTTTGTTTCAGATTCAATGCCTAAATATTTTGCAGATGCGCCAGTAGAAATAATTACTGCATCACAAGTGTAAGTGGCTTCTTCGCCATATAAAGTAAATGGTCGTTTGCTAAAATCTACTTTAGAGATTTGATCAAAAATAACTTGGGTGTCGAAACGTAACGCGTGTTGCTCCATGCGGGTCATAAGAGCTGGGCCTTGTAGTCCTTCGACGTCACCAGGCCAATTATCTACATCGGTTGTAGTCATTAGTTGCCCACCTTTTTCCATTCCGGTTATGATTACGGGATTAAGATTGGCGCGCGCGGCATAAACAGCGGCAGAATAACCTGCTGGGCCAGAGCCTATAATGATTAATTTATGGTGTATTGTTTTGGACATGCTAGAATCTCCTGATCAACGTTAAAGCATCAAAGCATCTTACAGTGAAAATGGGGCAATTTAAAAGGATTATGAAAAAAACAACTAGAAAACAAACTAATCGCGTGATTCCTGAGCTAGTGGTACGTCGTGCCCGTGAGTGTGGTTTTATTGCTTTGAGTGCCTTAGCGATATTTTTATGTGTTGCATTGATTACACGTAATAGCGCTGATCCTGGTTGGTCTAATGCTACTAGTGCCAAGACGATTGCAAATGCTGCTGGATCTGTAGGTGCGTGGAGTGCCGATTTACTATTCACATTTTTTGGTTATGTGGCATATTTATTTCCTGCATTAACAATAGTGGCTGGGGTATTATTATTTAAAAGTTATTCTGACAAACCACGCACGATGCTGTTATGGAGCTTACATCTAAGCGGATTGTTGCTAATGGTTGCCAGTGGTTGTGCGTTAGTAGAAATTGGCTTGCAAAATACTGGTGGTATTATTGGCAGTCTATTGCAAGGGATGTTTTCCAGTAAGCTAAGTACTGCTGGCAGTGTATTACTGTTTATGACATTTTTTTTAGCTGGTGCAACTATTGGTACAGGCGTCTCTTGGGTGCGCATCATGGAGTTTATTGGTAGAGCTACCATTAAATTATTAGTACATTTGCGTGATTTGTTAATTGCCAAATGGCAAGATAGACGTTTAATACCTAAAACTAAAGATAAGATACGCCCAGTGTTGCAAAGCGATTTTGATGCTGCTGATCCTATAGATGAGCCTGATCCTATAGTGGTTAAGCCGGTTGTAATCAAAACGGTGCCTAAGGTAGTTGCAACAGTAGAAATTGCACCGCGGCAAGTAGTCGCTAAAAAAATTATTGCGGGAAATTCTAAGCTGCCGGATTTAGATTTACTTGAAGCAGCTCTACCTAGTGATCCTAAAAAGCATTACTCTCAGGCGGTGCTAGAAAAATTATCGCGTGAGGTAGAAGAGCGTTTGTTAGACTTTGGTGCAGAGGTAAAAGTAGTGGCAGTGTGCCCTGGGCCAATTATTACGCGTTTTGAAATGACATTAGCGCCTGGATTAAAGGTGAGCAAAATTACTGGTCTTGCAAAGGACTTGGCACGTTCGCTTTCAGTTACTTCAGTGCGCGTGGTAGAAGTGATCCCAGGTAAGGCCGTAGTTGGCTTAGAAATTCCCAATAAATATCGTGAAATTGTTAAATTACGTGATGTGTTGGAATCACCACAATATCAAGACAGTGTTGGACCATTAAATATCGCTTTAGGAAAAGATATCTCTGGGATCCCTGTAGTGGTAAATCTTGGCAAAATGCCACACTTGCTGGTAGCTGGCACTACAGGTTCTGGAAAATCAGTTGGTGTGAATGCCATGTTATTAAGCTTATTGTTTAAAGCAACGCCCGATGATTTGCGCCTAATTTTGATCGATCCTAAAATGTTGGAATTATCCATTTATGATGGCATTGAGCATTTGCTTACGCCGGTCGTTACAGATATGAACGATGCTGCCAATGCGTTACGCTGGTGTGTTGCAGAAATGGAGCGGCGTTATCAGGTTATGGCAGCCGTGGGGGTGCGTAATCTAGAAGGTTTTAATCTTAAAGTAGCGCAGGGTATTGCAAATAATAACCCAATTTTAGATCCATTATGGGATCCTAAATCTGGTGGCATAGCATCAAAATTAGAAAAATTGCCTAGCGTTGTAGTCATCATTGATGAGTTCGCAGATATGATGATGGTAGTTGGTAAAAAAGTTGAAGAATTAATTGCGCGGATTGCACAAAAAGCGCGTGCTGCTGGTATACATATGATTTTAGCCACGCAACGACCATCGGTAGATGTGATAACCGGTTTAATAAAAGCTAACGTTCCAACACGAATTGCATTTCAGGTTTCATCGCGTATCGATTCACGCACTATTTTGGATCAACAGGGTGCTGAGCAATTATTAGGTCATGGTGATATGTTGTATTTAGCACCAGGTACCGGGATCCCGATTCGCGTACATGGCGCGTTTGTTTCTGACGAAGAAGTGCATGCGGTGGTTAAAGCGTTGAAGCAAAATAATCCTATACCGCAGTATATAGAAGAGATCTCTAACAGTATTGGCCTGGCTATTCCCGGTATAGATGCAGTTGGCGAACTTGGTGGCGAGCAAGATCCATTGTACGATGAAGCAGTAGCAATAGTAATAGACACTCGCAAGGCTTCGATTTCGTATTTGCAACGTAGGCTTAAAATCGGGTATAATCGGTCAGCTAGATTAATAGAGGCTATGGAGGCAGCGGGGGTGGTTTCCGCAATGTCATCCAATGGCGTACGGGAATTGTTAGTATGAAAAAAATAGTTTTGCTTGTTCTAATGGTAGTAAGTACTGTAGCAATTGCGCAGAGTACCCCGATAAGCGAATTGCAGTCATTACTTGCGCCGATTAGCTCCATGCAGGCTAATTTCAAACAGACTGTGTATAGCGAAAGTAAAATCGAGATACAATCTGCTACTGGTAATATGGAATATAAAAAACCGAATTTATTTCGTTGGCAGATAGAAACACCAGAAGCGTCTTTATTAGTAACCGATGGTCATAAACTTTGGAATTATGATGTTGCGTTAGAACAAGTGACGGTTCAAAGATACACTGCCGACAAACAAATATCACCACTAAGTTTTATTTTAGATGATGCATCTAAACTTAGTGTTAATTTTGTAGTTTTGAAGCTCGCGGATAGTTGCTATCAATTGACACCCAAACAAGACAACCCAAATTTTGTGAATGTAGTCGTATGTTTTCATTCTAAGCTTATTTCTATTGTGAAAGTATTAGATCATTTAGGACAAACTTCGGTGTTTGCGTTTAGCAACATGCAAAATAATCTGCAGATCGCCGACTCCAGATTTAGCTTTAAAGCGCCTGCCGGGGTGGATGTTGTGGGTGATGAATAATGTTAGATATACAAACACTGCGTGAAAATATTGAGGGCATTGCAACACAATTAGCGGCTCGTGGTTATAAATTAGACGTTGCAAAATTTAACGCCTTAGAGCAACAGCGTAAGGCTTTGCAAATAGATACACAAGAGATTCAGAATCAGCGTAACGCCCGCTCTAAAGAAATTGGTCTTGCTAAGTCTAAAGGTGCAGCAATCGACGCTATTATGGCTGAGGTTTCCAAGTTAGCAGAAAATTTAAAATCAAAGGAACAGGCGCTAGCTGATTTGCAGACACAAATTCAGGATTTATTGTTAGATATGCCAAACTTGCCGCACACTTCTGTGCCGCAAGGTAAAAGTGAGCTTGATAATGTTGAGGTAAGAAAGTGGGGGCAAATCCCACAATTTAATTTTACACCTAAAGAGCATTTTGATTTAGCGCCATGTGTTAATGGTGGCATGGATTTTGATGCTTCGGTTAAAATTTCCGGGGCACGTTTTGTAGTTTTAAGTGCTAAAGTAGCGCGTCTGCAGCGTGCTTTAGCACAATTTATGTTGGATGTGCACACTAGCGAGCATGGCTATACTGAAAAATATGTGCCATTGTTAGTTAAGGATCATGCATTGTACGGTACGGGGCAGTTTCCAAAGTTTATAGCAGATCAATTTGGTACCCAGAATGATTTATGGTTAATACCTACTGCTGAGGTATCATTAACTAATATAGTGCGTGAACAAATTATAGAAGATAGCGTGCTGCCGCTTAAGTTTGTAGCACACACCCCATGTTTTCGTAAAGAATCTGGTACTTATGGCAAAGATACTAAAGGTATGTTGCGGCAACATCAGTTTGAAAAGATTGAATTAGTACAAATAGTACGTCCAGAGAATTCATACCAGGCGTTAGAGCAGTTGGTTAATAACGCAGAAACTATTTTGCAAAAACTTGAAATTCCATACCGTGTGGTAAATCTATGTACTGGTGATATTGGTTTTGCAGCCGCAAAAACCTATGATATTGAAGCTTGGCTGCCAGGACAAAATTGTTATCGTGAGATATCATCTTGTAGCAATACCGAGGCATTTCAAGCGCGCCGTATGCAAGCGCGTTGGCGCAACCCGATTACTAAAAAACCAGAACCATTACATACATTAAACGGCTCTGGAGTTGCAGTGGGGCGCTGCTTAATTGCAGTATTGGAAAATTACCAACAGGTTGATGGCAGTGTTAAAGTTCCAGTTGTATTGCAGCCCTATATGGGTGGTGTTACACAGTTATAGTCCCTACAAACTCCCAATAATAGGTTTACATCTACACTAAGCTATGGTAGCATGCTAGATTATTTATGGGGTTATAATGATTTAAATGAGAGGTATATAAATATGTTTTTAATTACAAGTTTTGTTTCTGCTGTTAAGCGGATCGCATTCTCAGTAAGATCCTTTTTTAAGTATATATGGTTACGTTTTAGAGTAGGTAAGGAATTAGCTGATGTTGTTACCAATATTTCGCCAGGTGCAACAACACTTGATTTGAGCGATAGACAATTATATAAAAAAAGTGGTTCACAATTAGCGTCGGTGATTAAATTAACGCCGCCAACGGTTAAAACTTTGAAGTTGTGTCATAATGGCTTTGAACAATTAAATGAAAGTGCACCTATGGAAACACCAGGTGAGCGATTAGCACGAGCGTTTTTAGGTATACTCCCCTCTGTTATAACTTTGAGTTTGAAGGGTAATCATTTAGGTAAAATTAAAAATTTAAATGGACTTTCACTTGCAAAAGAAACAGCAGGAAAGGATTTAGCACACGCGTTTGCAAATATACCTTGGACGGTCAAAGAGCTGGATTTGTCAGAAAACGATTTGATTGTTATGCCAATAGAATGTTTGAAGGAAGCATTTTCTGCGCTTAAGGATAAAATTTCAATATTGCGTTTGGCCTCTAATAATTTAGGTGGCGTTGGCACATCAACAGTAAATCAATTCAAACAATTGCTTGGATTAATACCAGATACGGTTATCACTCTAGATTTGCGAAACAATAAATTTGGCGATAATATGAGTATCGAAGATTTTAGCGAATGCATTAAAATTTTAGGTCCCAATGTTAAAACGCTTGATTTATCAGACAATTTCGAATCAAAAACATACGATGAGTTAATACAAATATTTAATGCTCTACCAAGAACGGTTACAAATTGTATTTTAGGGGAAAAGGCTAACAAAACATTGTTGGAAAAATTATTTAATGAGATCCATGGGGAAATTTCAATTAATACTGTCCCTAATATTGGTGTCGAAGATTTTAAAAAATACCATGGCATTATGGGAAGCATTGTTAAAAAGCTTGGTTTACCGGATAATTTCGAATCAAAAGAATACAAAGATCTGATACAAAAATTTGAGACTATTATTGGAAATACAATACCGATCACATTTTCATATGGTAAAAATCCTCAGGGTTTAACATCAGCTGAAAACAACGCAACAACACGACTGCTATCGTTGCAGAACAAACAAACATTTGTAACTTAGGCAATTTTTTTGTTAAAAGAGTTCCATGGAAGGAGCTAATGGAAGGAGCTAATAATGTCTACCAGATACGGTCACCACATTAAGCTTATGTTTGACTAAACAACTTACATTAAGCTAGAATCCCAGCAGTCACACAATTATGGAATAGTAGTCACTTATTATGTTTATGCCACAATTAAATTACCTACCGTCTAGATTAAAGGGAATGTCTGACAATGATTATGGAGAGTACATAGTAAGATATATCGACGATTACCTAAAAAAAGGTGCATACGAGACTGCAATAGATGTGATAAATCGTGACAATTATTTTATGTATATTGGCTCTGAAGACCGTAAATTTTTGGATCTTGATATAGTACATGCAGGATATAGTAAGACAAATTTTAACAATAGAATTGAACTTAAAATTGGTGAGATATTATTAGAGTTATCGGAAAAAATAAACTTAAATGATAATACACTTAAAGCAACATACATTCAGGCTTTAATTCGGTGGTTTGATGTATGTTTCGGATACTCTAAAGGCTTATGCCGTCTAATACAGGCCAAACAAGACGGTAGTTTACCTACACTTTGTCATGGTTATCGTTTACCAACAAACATGCAAGATTATGTAAAAGATATTATGGGTGCAAATAAACTTGTCTATAGATATATAACACGTATTATAGATTTAGATCCAAACTTAAGTGAATGCGAAGAATTTGATAAATCTTTAAACTTTAGAAAGCGAAAATACATTGTTTGGCTTATTTCTGATGCTAAAAAATGCATGGAGCAAGGGTTAATTGAATATAATTTCTGTAATTTTGGCGCCTTGAATAACATGTCTATCCCTACCTGCAGGCGCCATGGCTTACACTTAAACGGTTAATATTTTGGCAAGAGTTTTGGTGGTGTTTCTGGTCTCGGCGTTCTTGGCCTATCTATTATTGATTCCGGTGCCAAATTCTCTAGTGGTGGTGTAAGTGATAGTTTATCATCAATTGGTAGTTCAATGCCGTCACTTTCTTGAAATTGTTTAAGAAGCCGGGTAATTACACTAGTTTCAGGAATTTCATTTTTATTAACGCTGATTCTAGAATTACTTCCGTTTTCCTGGCTACCTAGAGGTACATCTATTTTTTTACTAATTGTTAAATTATTTGGGTGCGTTTCTACTGAAGATGGATCGGGTTTCATACGTTTATTCATCATAATGATCTACCTTTATTTATTGACTATAAACTTTTATAACCCGAAATTAATCGTTTGACAAGTCCATATATTAAGTGCATATACATCTAACCTCATTAGAACTTTTTTAACTCACCATGGCCTAATATACAGTGGGGGATTGTGTTGGGGAGAAGTGGATGCCAGACTTTGACGTTGTAGATGAATTTAGACGTGAAAATCCTCAATTAACATTGATTGAGCTTGCTGCGTGGTTGGACGCTGTGCGTATTGACGGCTCGGTAAGACAGCTTGGAGGACTTGGTCTCGTAAAGGGAAGGGCATATACGACGTCATTTGTGAAAAGTATTTCGAGTGCTGAAGAAAGATTTTCAATTCCGGCTCGTGATTATATAAAAGCGCGTCTTTCAGACCAAGGGTGGTTTGCTAGGGTTACCAGATACTTTGGCTATGTTTGGATCGATGCTACAGCCACTTCCGCAGTTGCGGGTTTTTTGTACGCTGCGAGTTTAAGACAGTCTGGTTTACAACTATCAAGATTTAATTCTCTTTATCCCTGGTTAGTAACGGCGTTGGGTACCCCATTAAAATTATTACTTGTAGCGGCGGCTATACCGTCTTTTGTTATTTTAATGGCTACGCTGATAGTTTTTACTGTTGTTAATTTACTTGCTTATATTTCAGGAAATGGGCGTCCGCTAGAACAAACTTTAGGCGCGTTAGGCGCTATGTCTGGATCTGTGTTGGGCATTATTGCAACAGTTGCTATATCTAACATAAATCCTATATTCTTACTTAAGACTGTGTTTGTGGATCCTCTTCTTTGTGTGCGCGTTATAAATGAAATAAATCTAGATATAGAAGATGCGGCACTATTTAAAGCTTCTTCGTCACCGCCTACTGTTGCCAGTACACCTTTTGGACCTACCCCTTCTGCTACTCCTGCTCCTATACAAGGAGATCTGGCTTATAAAATTATTGCTACTTTTACAACAACCGCTGGCATAAGAAATGACGCAGTTCTAAAGGCTGCAGAAAATTTCGGCTATGGCTATGTGTTCAAGCGTACATTATCAGAATGGAGTCCACGTAATTTTTCCAGTAAGGGTATTGAATTTACAATACAAAGCGATGGTGTAAAAGATATTTTGGCTACAGCACAGTTTAAAAAAATAAATGATCATAATATTCTAAGCCTGCAGTTTACAAAAGAAGCAACTGTCGATGACAAGCATAGGATACCCGCCGGTTTTAGAAAAATGGTTGAAAATATCGAGCCAGACCCTGATTTCCGAAAGATAGAGGATATCAATTGTGATATCGCAGCTAGCGTTCTGATTGAACCTCCTGCTGATTCGGAGCCTATAAAAGAGAAGGATCAAAAACCGCAACCTAGCCAGAGAGATCTAGATATTGTCTAGATAACTAAATACATCTAATCGGCTTTGGCAACCCAGCAATCAAATTCGCTTGCACGGCGGCTTTATTGGGAAATAACTTGTGTAAGTAAATACTATTGCCTTTATCTTCGCCATATTGCTGTTTAACTGCATTTACTAAGGTGCGTATAGAAGGCGAGGCGTTGTACTTAAAATAAAACTCGCGCATTAAATTAATAACTTCCCAATGTTCAGTGGTAAGTTTAATGTCTTGTTGTTGCGCTAAATATTCCGCAACTTCTGGGGTCCAGTCGGATATATTAGCAAGAAATCCCTCAGAAGTAAGTTTTATATCCATTATACATTTAACACTATATCGTGATTTTTGATCAGCGTAGATATTTGTAAGGCATCTGCGAACTGTGGTTGCAGCATTAAATTTGGATTATTGTATGCTGCTAAGCTACTTTGACAAACATAAACGTCTGTGATGCCAAATAAACTCAAACCCGTATAAGCCTTAGTGAATTCTTTATACATCATAGGATCTGGGTTTTGATTGTTCATTAATTGTAAAACCCCTGGACCTTTAAAGAGTAATGACACCTCTTGATTAAACGCAGCGATAGCTAAGGCAAATTCTAGTCCCTCTAGGGCCAGTGAACTTTCGTAAGGGCTGTGTTGCATAATGATTAAATATTTTTTCATAAATCCAACACACGTTCAGACTCATCACAGCTTGCAACGAGCTCCCCGATGCTGCCAAGATTAAAACCTGGCGCAAGATTAGTAACGCAAATACCACGGCGTGCTGCAGAGGCGCTGCAAACAACTAAGCGTATTTGGTGTGTTAGTGCCAGCTCGGACCACAGTTGCGAGATATTTGGTTCATCAGTGGGCATGTCTATAAAGGCATTTGCAGTATAAGCGCCGTTAAATAAGAAGAATACTGTATTGATGGTATGCCGCTCATTAATCAATGCCTGTACAAGAGCCAACGAGTCATTAACGTTTGTGAGATGGTCGTGACTGACAATAACAGTGAGAAGCATGAGAATTAATTCCGTCAGGGCCAGTGTGTGCCGGCCCTAATCTTATAATTATTAGCGGTTAATTTCTACGGCCGGACAATGCGCCTAGAATCTGTAACAAGCTTAGGAACAGGTTGAACAAGCTTACGTATAGCGATACTGTCGCCATAATGTAATTACGTTCGCCGCCATTAATAATTTGGCTAGTTTGGAACAGAATATAGCCACTCATTAACAGTACGAATGCTGCAGAAACAGCTATTTGTAATGCTGGTACGTTAAAGAACATTCCCGCAATACCTGCTAGCATCGCAATTGCTGTACCTACAAATAAAAATCCAGCCATATAGCTAAAATCTTTGCGGGTAGTCATTGCATAGCCAGATAAGCTAAAGAATATCGCTCCAGTAGACGCTAATGCTGCGGTAACTAGTTCAGGACCATTCGAAAATCCTTGGATGTACATATTAAGGATTGGCCCTAGGGTCAGCCCCATAAAACCTGTTAAAGCAAATACCGAGATTAAACCCATAGCCGAATTAGCTGTGGCACTAACCAGGTATAACAACCCGAAATAACCGCCAATCACTAGCCAAATTGGCATAGCCAGGTTCATGCTGGTGGAGATAAATGCTGTAAAAGCACTGAAAAGCACTGTAAGGGACAATAGGATATAAGTATTGCGAATTACCTTATTAGTCGCCAGAACACTCGGTGCTACCGTAGAAACACTATTAAAATTTTGTTGCATACTCAGAATCCTCCTATTGTGAATTATAACACATAACTTAATATATGGGTTCTTAGCTCAGAGTCAAGATAACTCGCTCTCTTCTTCCTCTAGCTCGTCTACTTCTTCTTCATCCTCGTCCTCTTCCTCATCTTCTTCGTCTTCCTCTTCGTACTCTAAAGCCTCGTCACAAATCAGAGATTGGAATAATAACGTTTCTGTAGTGCCGTTTGGGTTGGTTTTTATTTGAGCAACTAAATCATTGGCTAGATCATAGCCATCTAGTAATGCAGCGCTGATTTGCTCTTCAAAAGATGCAATATTCTTGTCGGTTCCGGTAATTAGTTTATATGGGGACATTTTGACGTGCTCCTGCCTTGATGTTTAATTTAGTGTCAGTCTAACGCATCCTATGGCATAGCTTCAACCACTAGAAATATTTTTTGTTACTAGTTCTATTTTTGATTTGAATTTAGTACACTACTCGACGGAGAGGTGGCTGAGCGGTCGAAAGCGGCGGTCTTGAAAACCGTTGATGGAGTGATCCATCCCAGGGTTCGAATCCCTGTCTCTCCGCCATATAACCATTGCAGCGCAAAGCTTCTAGTCATA
>Ga0206900_1094_pt1 | contig 23198 bp, 22 predicted proteins | sample Alteio_BWOrgHeat_46_FD_153235 | JGI IMG/M metagenome (GOLD analysis project Ga0206900, IMG submission 153235) | Enriched cells from forest soil in Barre Woods Harvard Forest LTER site, Petersham, Massachusetts, United States -... | ecosystem: Environmental > Terrestrial > Soil > Temperate forest >... | reverse complement strand
CTATCAAAACCGGGGTATGCCGCTCATCATGTTGGTGCATATAGTAGTAAACGGTTTTCAAACCCTTGTCCAGCCAATCCTTTATTCGGTGCGCCCAATCAATGGTCCTTGTATAATCAGTTGGGTGCAGGCCGTTGCCCACAAACCGGATAAAAGCCTCATCCGTGGTCAGCCATTGATGTACACAATCCCTTCTGCCAGCCGCATCAGTGATCACTGTTCCCACTTTCTTTTCCTTCATCATCTGGAATGCCTCGTTCACTACCGGGCTATCTATGAACCAATCTTTATGCCTGAATTCCACACAAACTTTTAAATCAGTTGGCAGGTCGTCAATATACTTTTCAAAGTCAAGATAGTTTTTTGGGCCGAAATTTGGCGGCAATTGCAGGAATGATGTCCCGAGGTTTTCTTCAAACAATTTCATGGCATCGTAAAAAGACATAGTGGCATCATGCGCGTTTTTCAGCCGCTTGAAATGGCTGATAGTTTGCGGGAATTTCGGCGAAAACCTGAAATCTTTGTCCACTTTGCTTTTCCAGTCCAATACGGTTTTTGAGGTTGGTGTCCTATAATGCGTCGCGTTTAGCTCTATGGCATTGAAATTTTTGGCATAAATGGCAAAAAAGTCCTTCTCTTTGGTTCCTTCAGGATATACCTGCCCAATCCAGTCTTCCCTCCCCCACTTCGCACATCCCACAAAAAAATCAGGGTGCTTGGTTGGCTTGTGGTGCAGTTCGCTAAAAAGCTGATCCGTTTCAAGCCTGTCTGGAGGCAAGGTAAAATCAACGGCATCTATATTGTCAAGTTTTCCAAAATCCAATGTATTGTTGTTTAGTGGTTATTGCCATAAGTTATTCGATACAAACATCCTTCAAAATCATCAGAAACGAGTAAACTGCCATCGGGCAAAACTTAAAATTTTCACCTTCTCCACTTCACAAGGGCAGTCTTTATCTCAGGATATTCTACAATGATCCGCTTTCTTTCCCGCTTGTATTCAGCCCGGTCATTATCATTCACGTCAATCAAATAAACATATTCGTATTTCGACGTATCTGATTTTTCATAGCGGTCTATATGCCGCACCCATTCCATATGGGTGGTCCGCCGATAAAAGTTGATGGTGGGTTCGAAAAACCAATGCGCTTGCAGAAATACACCTTCTGTCTTTCGACCCATCAATGGCACTTCCTTGTCCAATACTTTCAACATTGCCTTGGTATCGGAATCATATTGCCACTCACGCACACTATGAAAGTTGACGGCAAAACAGGTGTACCCAATCATCAATAAGCCTAATCCGGAGATCAGGGAGACCGATGCAAGCTTCCATTTTTTATTTTGCATTAGTTCATTGGCAAACAAAACAACCACCAGCATGAACAAAGGAAAAAACAGCAAGGAAGTTCGGTCGAGCAAAAACTTTGTGCCGATCAAACCATGCTGAACAACTGTGGACAGCCCAGCAAAAAACAATAAACCCATGGCGAAGTAAAAGAATGCGGATTCTTTCAGAAAGCCTTTTTTATACACCAGTACCACCAAATAGTCCAAGGCAATGAACAGAAACAAGATCACCAGTACAAATAGCGGCCATGCCAGCCATTCCATGTTTTTCAAGTATAATAGGTCCTTGACAAGATTGAAAACAGTATCCTGCCAAAATCCTTTTTCCCCACCAAAAAAGAAGTTGTTGCCTGCCTGCAATCCTGTGATTGGGCGTTTCAATACCAGATACATCAAAACGAGGCTGATCATATACGGAAGAAATTGTAGCCAGCTTTTCACTCCTGTGTTTTTATGGCTCATGACTTGGGAGAGTTGATATATACCCAGAACCCCAATAAGCACAATATAATAGTTGAGCCAGGTAAAATTGGCCAATACCGCTATCATCCCAAAAAAGAGCGCTAGTGAAACCTTCCAAATCTTTTGCTGGCGAACATAGATGAGGGCGAAATACAGGCTGCCCATCATAAAGGCCAATGCCATTCCATACCCCCTGGCCAAGGAAAAGAAATCGAGGAGATAAGGATTGCAATTGAGCAGGACAAAGCAAGCTGCCATGAGAAAGGTATTTTTGAACAACCTGGCTATCTGAAAACTGAAAATGATATAGATAAAATGGCTGATCCAAGTATGCAGCCTTAAGTCAAATTCTGTTTGCCCAATCGACATATTTTCGCTCCGCATGAGCAATGTATTGAGCATATGGTTGTTGGAAGATGGCGGATTGCCAACAATGATATCGTGCACGGAATGGTAAATATCGAGCCAAGTGAGGCTTTCGTCATGCGTGAACGAAATGTAGGCAGCCTTATACCCTGTGAATGCCACTAGCAAAATACCGATAAGCAAACAAAATAGGGCAGCTATTCTTCTTTGAGCCATGCTTGCAAGTTACAGAACCATATTCAACAGGCATAAAATATTTGCCCATCTGTTGTCCCATTGGAATTGCAAACTGCCATGTCAGGACTCCAATTTTTGCCCTGATATCTAAATATACTGCCAAACGCATCCCACAATCCCTTTCCCCCCAAGGTTGAAGTATTAAGTTCTATCTTTGCGCCAAAATAGCGCTTCGTTTCATGAAAAAAATTATCATCCACCCTTATTTCGATGCCGTATGGTGTTCTTATTTTATCAAAGGATTGATTGACCTATATGGCTTCGACAATATCGGGTTTTCCAAGGAAGGATTTCCAGAGGTGGATGACCGTTCAAACATGGGTGATTCCAGCTTTATGTATTTCATACTCAATTCCAACGGCAAACAGATCAAGTTTTCAATAGATGCCATGGATACCTATGAGTACCACTATCCTACCCTGGAATGGTGCGATGTATATGCCAAAGTGAATACCGACCCTAACTACAAACCTGAGAAACACGCCCATAAAATAACCCCGTCTGCCCCACATTTCCCCATTCGCCCAGGGAATTATTACCAGATTGTTTCCATGGCGCTCAGGACTTTTGAGTTTGGGCTCAAAAGCTATAAGGGGCATTTCAAAAAACATTTTTACAGGGCATTCAAGTACGGCAGGCCTATTGAAAGCTTTACGCCTAGGCCATCCCAAAAGAACTATATATTCATGAGTTCCACGTATTGGAAGAAAAACGTTGATACCAACAATTCCCGCGTCAATTTTTTCCGTGCGGCCAAAGCTGTTCCTGGTATGGTGTTCGAGGGCGGTTTTTTCGAGCGGGTGGACAAGATGCCCATCCCCTACCCTGACCTAATCTACAAAAAGCCATCAAAAGGGGATTATCTGGACAAAGTATACAAATCAACGGTTGTATTTACCAATCCTTCCGTATATGGAGCCCATAGTTTCAGGATAAGCGAGTACTTGGTGATGGGAAAAGCTATTTTAGCACCACCACTTCTTAGGCTCACCACCTATCCTTTGGTACATGGTGAACATATACACTTCGTAGAAGCTGAGTATGAAGCATTGAAAGAAGCTATAGAAAAGATCAATAGTGATGATGCCTACCGCGAAAAACTGGAAAAGGGAGCCAGGAGCTATTATGAAAACTATGGGCGCCCCATGAAAATGATGGAAAAAGTCATCGCTTTCGGGGAAAGCCAAGTGACTGCAGGCAAGTAGCCCTTAATTTCAGGCCATCGCCGGTTCTTTTACCCGAATAGAAATATCAACCGGGCCAATACCTTCATAATAAGGAGCGCGCATCACCAAGACCCCATCAAATGAAAAGCTTTCGTCTTTATTGGCTGAAGCAAGAGTGATATAGCCATAGTCCAAAAGAAATCTTTCACACTGCTCATGTAGCAAGTGAGAATGGGTAGATATAAAGGCGTAGCCTATTTTCTTCGATTCTATGGTTTTTACCGCCCCTTTCAGCATTTCTAGCTCATAGCCTTGTATATCGCAATGCAGTATGTCAAGGAAACTGATATTATAGGCCTTTACGAAATCATCTACACAAATAGTCTCCTGCCCATGTTTGTTTTTGGAAGAAGATGCCCCGACAAATGCCTGATGAAAGGCTGTGGGATGAAGCTTGTTTTCTTTGAAATTTATCTTTCCATACCGCATGTTCATGGGGTCTGGCTCTATCATATAGTTTTTGGCCTCTTTTACTTCTTTGTTGAACCACATGGAGTAAAATGACCAAAAACTACCCATTTCCAACATGGTTGCCCCTTTTGGCATGGTTTTCAATACCATATCGAAAACTCGTTCTTCCTGTGGCTCATGTACGCCCTTGTTTTCAACAAACATATGGAGAGCTCCTAGGCCATAGTAACTAAATGGGTCCACTTTCAATCCGTTGTGCATGATCAGCCATCCGTCGCGTACCTTTCCGGCATCTGGCACCCGGCTGATATATTGATTGTCAGAAGAGCTCTTGATATTGTTACTTCGCATGATGAATCTTTCACGATGTACATCATCCAAGCCATCTAGCAATCGACCAGAATTAATCTTGTCATTCAATTTGCTGGCCTGCATTTTCCTATAGGCAAGCAACAAGGGAATGACCAGTGTTTTCAACGCTGGCCTATCGTTCAAATAGTCCTTTATCTTCCGAAGCTGTTTTTTCATAGATAGGCTTGTGCAATATATTCCGACAAACAAAAATGGATTTCCCGAATGTATTAGGCCAATGCCTTGTCACTTGCTATCCTGGCGCCAATGCCGTCGTGCATTTGTATCAAAGTGTCTTTCAGGTTATATTTCCAATGCCAAGAAGGATAATGCTCTTTGAATTTGCTCAAGTCGCTGATGTACCAGATATGGTCGCCGATACGGTTGGTTTCGCTATAGCTATAGTCAATCTTGTTGCCTGATATTTCTTCGCATAGGGTTATGGCTTCCAACATAGAGCAATTGGCAAACCGTCCACCACCTGCATTATATACCTCACCGGCGCGTGGGTTTTCATAAAAATGCCAGAACATGTTCACCAAGTCATAGCTATGTATATTGTCGCGAACTTGTTTGCCCTTGTACCCAAAAATAGTGTAATGGTTCCCGGTGATGGCACATTTCATGAGATATGCCAGGAAGCCGTGCAACTGTGCCCCGGAATGGTTTGGCCCTGTGAGACAGCCACCCCTGAAGACAGCCGTTTTCATGCCAAAATACCTTCCGTATTCTTGTACCAATACATCTGCAGCCACTTTTGATGCACCAAACAATGAGTGCTTGGTATGGTCAATGCTCATCATCTCATCTATCCCTTCCTTATAATAAGGGTGGTTTTGGTCTATTTCCCACCTTGTTTCCAGCTCTACAAGTGGCAGGAAGTTCGGGTTGTCTCCATATACTTTATTGGTAGAAGTGAATATAAACACTGCATCAGGGCAATGAAGCCTGTTCATCTCCAACATGTTCAAGGTACCATTGGCATTCACACTGAAATCGGTGAAAGGTTCCTTGGCTGCCCAGTCGTGGCTCGGTTGTGCTGCCGTATGGAGGATAAGTTTGATATCAGAACCATATTCCTTAAAAATACGCTCCAGCCCTTCCACATCCCTGATATCTACCGAATAGTGTTTATAGTTGGCATATCCACTTTCGATACGGTTTTTGTTCCATTCTGTAGAACCATCGGTACCGAAGAAGTACTGCCGGAGGTTATTGTCAATGCCTATGATGAGGTCAAATTTATCAGCAAAAAAGGCAACGGCTTCGCTTCCTATCAATCCGGCCGAACCTGTAACAAGTGCAATTTTCATAAAGTATAAATTCTGAAGTTAGTAATTTGGCGCAAAGTTAGGCATTAAGGCCTTGCGGCGGTATGGTTCCGGGCAAGTTTTAGGGTTTTTTGCCGAGGTCCTGGTAATTCTTGCGCAATTTCAAAGGGTTCAGTCCATATTCCGCCTTGAAGCGGCGGGTGAAATAGGCCTGATCAATAAACCCGGTGTCCTGTGCTATTTCTGCAATCTGCTTTTGCGTGGCTATAATCTGATGGAGCCCAGACCTGATCCGCTGGTCCACAATATAGTTTTGGATGCTGAGCCCCATGCACCGTTTAAAGTATTGGCTGATATAATCCGGTGATAAAAAAACAAGGGCTCCCAGGTTTTCCAGGCTGAGATCTGTATGCAAGTGGTTATGGATAAAACCCAGGATTTTCAGCAACCTTTCATCATTGAAGCGATCACTTATCTGCTTATAGATATCTGCATGCTTGTTTTGGAGTTCACGCAATATGTATATGCCCAACCCTTGTGCAGCAGTTTTCCTGATAGTGCCCTTATATATCAGGTTCTTGCCTTCCTCAAAAGCAAGGATGGATACCAAAGCACCTATTTGTGCAATATAGGTTGCTTTCAGGGTGGGCAGCCCTTCTATAGCGAACAACGGGATACTGCTTAGGCGGGCATTGAAAAACAGCAGATCCAGGTTTACTGGTTTATCTGGGTAACCCGGCATGTTCGTTTTGAGGAAAAATGCACCTTCAGGCACAAACCATGCACTGGCATAATCCTGTTTGGTACCCGAAAGGCATACCAAGCAATGGCTGTACGCAGGCATCCCCACCAGGCAAGCCTCAAATTGTGAAAGGCCAAGACGGTAAAGCGCTTCAATCTGAAAATCGGGTTCCTCGTCTTTCATGCCTGTTATATTTGCATTGAGGACCTATGCCAAATCGTTTTTGGGCTAAGAAATCCTTTTTAATATCATGCCGAATGCTGCTTCCATGATTCCTGTTTTGGAAGTATGTGTTTGATGCAATTCGCTCAGGGTTTCTGAAATAATTTGGGAAGCATCTTCAAAAATGGCCGTATCCGTTAGTTCAATTCCGGTTTTCATGAGATAGGTAAAAGTGCGTGCCATGCCACAATTGGCAATAAAATCTGGAATCACCGCAAAATTCTCATCGGCATATACAGCGGTAGGGCCAAAAAATATGGCCGTATCGTTGAATGGCACATTGGCGCCACAACTCATTACTTCTACCCCATTTTTCTTTAACCGTTCCAATTGATCTTGTGTTACCAGCCTGGATGCTGCACCAGGAATGAAAATATCCGCGGGCACATCCCAAACCATGGCATCTATCTCGTGAAAAGAAAGCATGTCGGGATGCACAAGGGTATTGTGCTGTTTTTTATTGAACAACTCTCGCACTTCCTCAAATTCAAACCCGTTTTTGTTGATCAGTCCGCCATTCCGGTCAATGATCCCAACGATGGCCACTCCGGCTTGCGACAAATAATAGGCCGCAGCAGCAGCCACATTGCCCCATCCTTGGATAATCGCCTTTTTGCCTTTGGCATCACCGCCCCATATCCTATAATAGTGTATGACGGCTTCTGCCACGCCCCAGCCTGTGATCAGGTCTGCGACCACGTAATGGTTGTCGGGAGCCAGCAACGGGTTAGTTACCGGAAGGCCCACGCCACGGTTCAACTGGTCTATTTTTATGGCTTCTTCCTCCGGGCCAGGATGGAAATGGCCTACCAAGGTACCCTCTTGTGGGTGTTTCAGCCCAAATTCACGGGTTATGGGTATCACTTCGTTTATTTCGTCTACGTTCAGGTCGCCGCCTGTGCCATAATAGGTTTTCAGCAGTGGCATCACGGCCTCATACCATCTTCTCAGTACTTCATGTTTGCGAGGATCGGCAGGGTCGAAATTGATGCCTGATTTAGCACCCCCAATGGCGGGGCCTGACACTGCAAATTTTATTTCCATGGTTTTGGCCAGCGAAAGCACCTCGTTTTTATCCAGGCCTTTGCGCATACGGGTACCGCCACCCGCTGATCCATTGCGTATATTGTTGATTACCGTCCATCCCTGTGCGCCGGTTTCAGCATCGTTCCACTCAAAAACGATTTCAGGGGTCTTGTCTTCAAATCTTTTCAGTTGTTCCTTAATGGTCATGATATTCTCTTCCTATATTTTGCTGCAAAAGTAGGTATTAGCCCATCCAATTCAAGAAATACCTCTATTTTTGGTTGACAAATCCAAATATCATGAGAAAAATGGGCTTATTGGGCTTGCTCGCCATCCTTATCTTGCCAATGGGTTGTGGGCATGCCGTGCGCAGCCATTATAGCATTACCCTGCAACCCGATGTGGCGGGTTTTCTGATGGGCCGGGCAGGCAGCCAGGCCGATTCCAATTTCATACATGTCCTAAACCAGACCAAAACTGAAGGCTCTTTTTCCTTTATCGAAACTTTTTGCGGGAAACTGAAGACCTTACAAACGTCCACACCGCTTGCACATTGGTTTTTTGTGGCAGCCAATGGGCAATTGCAGGAGTCGGACAACGACGCTGCTGTGATCAGGTATTTGAAAACAGCTTTTGCCAAAAGGATATTTGAAGACCAAGAAATCCTCAAAAAAAGGCTCAACACTCTGGGATCCGTGGATTTTGAAACACAAATCGACACGCCAACCCAGCAAATAATTGTGCGGGTAGCCACAAAAGGGGTGGACAGTGCCAGCCTGAAAGGATTGCTGCAAAACCCTGGGGGCCTGGAGCTCTACGAGACATACCGCCCGATAGACCTATTACCCTATGTCGCTGCTGACAAAGACCTTCAGAAACATTTGCAAAAATTCACCCATTCAGAGGTTGATCTTGCTGACAAAGATGAACCCAACCCCATGGAAGCCGAAAAAGTGCATGACAAGGATACCTTGGCAAACGAAAGATATTCACCGGATGTAACGCAGAAGCAACCAAAATTAGCCCTCTTTAAACAAGAGGATACTTCCAAAGTAAAATCTTATTTGCAAGGAAAGATCGCTACTGGGAGCCTCCCTACCGATTTGCGCATCTATTTTTCCAGCCAACCTGAAAAACAAGGTTATAGGTATGGCCTGTATTTGTTGAGATCCAATCATTCCCATGCCACGCTTGGGGGAGACATTGTAGAATATGCCAAAGCAGACCATGACAAACATTCCCAAGCCAATGTCATTTTGATTCAGTTCAAACCGGATGCGACCCAGCAATGGGCAGAAATGACTCAAAAAAACGTTGATAGAGCCATCGCGATCTGCGTGGATCATAAAGTTTACTCCTGCCCCACCGTGATGAACCCTATCCTCGGAGGAAATTCACAGATCAGTGGCGACTTTACCAAATCAGATGCCCGGAACCTAGCCAATGTGATCCAAACACCCCCACTACCCGTAAGGCTGGCCATTTCCAAATTCGAATTAAAGGATTGAACCGGCCCCCCAAACCTCGTTAACTCCCAAGCTATAAACAAAAATAATTCATGCTTTTCTTGCCACCAAATACCAAACTTATAGTCGTATAACCAAAAATCCATTCTATATTTGCCCTTCAATTTTGAAAAAAGAATAAAAAATCGGACTGTCCGGGATTTAAAAAACCTCTCAGAAGTATATGAAAAGTAAAGGTGCTGTAAAATTTTTTGCAATTGCGCTCGCTGTAGTTTGTCTGTTCCAATTGTCATTTACCTTCATCTCCAATTATTGGGACGGGAAGGCCAGTTCATTCGCCAATAAAATCGCAAACCGGACAGCTGCAGGCAACGAGGTAAAGAGAAAACAGGTATATGATTCTGTAAAATTGCATTATACGGATTCCATTTCTCACGAAGCGGTTTATAATATCCTGGTTCACCAATATAATTATCTCGACATCAAGGAGCGCGAGCTGAACCTGGGCCTCGACCTTCGCGGCGGTATGCACGTAACCCTGGAGGTAAACGAGGAAAAACTGTTGAAACAACTTTCTGGCAACGATTCTTCCGCAGTCCTCAACAAAGCCCTTGAGGCAGCCAGGGCCGATAAAATCAGGACCCAGCGCAACTTTATTGATCTCTTTTACGAAGACGTCAAAAAAATAGATCCCAATGTACAGTTGCACCAGTTCTTTGCCCCTGAAAACAAGGATAACCTGACCTTCAAATCCACCAACGACCAAGTCATCAAATTCCTGAAAGACCAGGAAGATGTTGCAATCAACCGTACCTATAAGATCCTGAACACACGTATTGACAAATTTGGGGTGACCCAACCGAACACGAGTTTGGATAAAAACACAGGTAGGGTTGTGGTCGAGTTGCCGGGTGCCAATGATCCGGTACGTGTACGGAACATCCTGAAAAAACCAGCCAAACTGGAGTTTTTTGAAACCTATAAGCTTGGGGAAGTAGCTCAATTTTTGAAAGAAGCAGACAATGCCTTGTATCAATTGCAACTGGTAGGCAAAAAAGTAGATACAACCACTAAAAAAGGTGGCGAGAAAGTAACCCCGACGGGTGGCAACCCACTGGCTAGCTCTAAAGTGGATGATGCCAAACAAGATTCCATTGATAAAGCGCAACATGAGGATAGCATAAGGACCGGTAAACTTGATACAACCACGGCAGCCTACAAAAAAGCCCTGGCAGCCGCCAAAAACAAAAAAGCCAAGAAAACCGAGAAGGAAAACCCGGAATCTCCATTGGTGAAGGCATTGCACCCAACAGGCGATGGAAGATATCCGATTATCGGCAATGTGAAGATCAGCGATACATCCAATGTGAACAAGCTTCTTCGCACACCAGAAATTAAAAGCAAATTTCCACCACAACTTATTTTCGCTTGGGGTGCCAAGCCAGAAAAGGGCAGCAAAGACGTTCTGCAGCTCTACACACTTAAAGGTGCCGGGGTAAAATATGATGAAGCCGTATTGGGTGGCGATGTGGTAACCAGCGCCCGCGAAGATATTGACCCTAAATCAGGTGGTTATATCGTAGATATGCAAATGAACGGATTGGGGACCACAGAGTGGGCAGCCATTACCCGCCGCGATACACAAAGAGTGGTGGCCGTAGTACTGGATGGCCAGGTACAAAGTGCGCCAACCATCCAAAATGAAATACCCAACGGTAGTTCCCAAATATCAGGCGACTTCACTGCCGCAGATGCAAAAGACCTTGCCAACATCCTTACCTCTGGTAAACTACCGGTGGAACTGGACATCGTGGATGAAGCCGTGGTTGGGCCATCATTGGGTCAACAGGCTATCACCAGTGGCCTTGCTGCACTTATCGTGGGCATCCTGGCTATTACCATATTCATGGTGCTATATTATAACCGTGCAGGCTGGGTGGCAAACCTTGCCTTGCTGGTGAACATATTTTTCATCATTGGCGTGCTTACCTCATTGGAAGCATCATTGACATTGCCAGGTATGGCGGGTATCGTTCTTACCCTGGCCATGGCGGTGGATGCCAACGTGCTTATCTACGAACGTATCCGGGAAGAGCTCGGGCATGGCAAAAGCATGCGCATTGCCATATCAGACGGTTATAAACATGCAATGTCCTCCATCATTGACGGTAACATCACCACATTGCTCATAGGTATCATCCTCATGGCATTTGGTTCTGGTCCGGTATATGGTTTTGCCGTGGTATTGGTTATCGGTATCCTCACTTCCCTGTTTACCTCTATTTTGGTATCCAGGCTCATATTTGACTGGTTGTTGGCTAGAGACAGGGTGGTTAATTTTGGCAACAAGATCACCATGAACCTGTTCAACAATATCAATTTTGACTTTGTGGGCAAAAGGAAAATCGCTTATTGGTTTTCTGGGATCACCATTGCCATCGGTATCGTCTCATTGTTTATCAATGGCCTCAACTATGGGGTAGAGTTCAAGGGTGGACGTTCCTATGTTGTATCGTTCAGCCACAGCATCAATATAGAAGATGTGCGTACCAACCTCAAAAAGAGCTTTGGACATGAGCCAGAAGTGAAGACCTTTGGTTCAAGTGATAAAATAAACGTTATCACGGATTTCATGGCTGAGCAAAACAGCGATGTGGCAGATGCACAGGTTAAGACCAAACTATTGGATGGCCTGGCCCCGCTCAACAGCAATGCAAACATTGAAAGCTCACAAAAAGTAGGATCAACCATTGCCCAGGAAATCAAGAATTCGGCGTTCTCGTCCATATTCTTCGGCCTGTTGGTAGTGTTTATCTATATCGCTATCCGGTTCAAGCGGTGGCAGTTCGCGCTCGGGGCAACCCTGGCGTTGGCGCACGATACCCTGTTTGTGCTTACCTTCTTCTCGTTGTTCAAGGATTGGCTTCCTTTCACCGACGTTGACCAAGCCGTTGTCGCGGCCTTGCTCACGGTGGCGGGATATTCCACCAACGATACCGTGGTAGTGTTCGACAGGATCAGGGAATACCTGCGCAACAACAAGCGAAGCCCAATGATCCCTACCGTGAACGCAGCCATCAATCGTACTTTGAATAGGACTTTGATCACTTCGTTTACCGTGTTTTTGACCGTATTGATCTTGTTTATATTCGGGGGTCATATCATCCGCGGATTCAGTTTTGCCATGTTGATCGGTATCGTTATCGGTACTTACTCTTCCATTTTTGTGGCAACACCTATCGCGCTTGACTTCCAGAAAAAATCGGAACTGGATCAATCAACGTTCTAAGCCAGGTATGAAGGCGAAACTTGTCATCGGTTTGCTCCTTGTTTTGGGGTTGGGCTTTGGCAGTTTCTATTCTCTTGAAACAAACCTGGTACGGATCAAAACAGAGTTTGGGGATATCGTGATATACCTATACGATGCCACGCCCAAGCACAAAGCCAATTTCCTGAAGCTGGCGCGCGAAAAATATTTCGACAGCACCACCTTTCACCGGGTCATCAAAAACTTTGTGATACAGGGCGGAGATCCAAATTCTAAAGACAAGGACACGACCAATGATGGCGATGGTGGACCTCCGTACCTGATAGATGCGGAATTCAACCCGCTTATCAAACACAAATACGGTGCCGTGGGGGCAGCCAGAGATGGTGATGATGTGAACCCATTGCGCAAATCAGCCGGCTCTCAATTCTATATCGTCATCAATCAAAACGGGGTCTCCCGCTTGGATGGCAAATACACTGTTTTTGGGGAAGTACTCTCCGGCATGGATGTTGCCGAAAAGATAGCGTTGGTGCCCAAAAACAAAAAAGACCGGCCCCTGAAAGATGTTCGTATGATGGTGGATGTTATCCCATCCATGGACGTGGACGGCACCAAATTACAGGTGAGATAGGTGGATGGGTTATTGGGGGATGGGTTATTGGGGGATGGGTTATTGGAGGCTAACGCATGATTTAGAACGAATAACGATTAACCAATAACCAATAACCAATAACGAATAACCAATAACGATAAACGAAAATAAAGGGGTTGTTAGCTCAGTTGGTTCAGAGCATTGCCTTGACAGGGCAGGGGTCAACGGTTCGAGTCCGTTACAACCCACATACACTCAATAACTACATATAAAAATGAAAACAAAACTGATTTTAGTAGCTCTGCTGGCCATGGGCATGGGCTTTGGAAGTTTCAACGCCACTGACAAGAACCTGGTAAAGATCAAAACCGAGTATGGCGATATCGTCATCTATCTATACGATGCCACACCAAAGCACCGGGACAACTTTACAAAACTGGCACGAGAGAAATTCTTTGATGGCACCACTTTTCACCGGGTGATACCAAACTTTGTGATCCAAGGCGGAGATCCCAACTCAAAGGATGCTGACCCAAACAACGATGGCATGGGTGGCCCGGGATACTTGGTAGATGCGGAGATCAACCCATTGATCAAACATAACTATGGGGCTATAGGCGCAGCGTCATCGCCAAACCCTGAGAACAAATCGAATGGTTCACAATTCTATATCGTGGTGAACAAGGGTGGTACCCATTTCCTGGATGGGAAATACACCGTTTTCGGGGAAGTGGTATCAGGCATGGATGCAGCAGACAAGATAGCCCAGGTACAAACCGATGGTACCAGAAACCGGCCTTTAAAAGACGTGAAAATGTCCGCGGAGCCCGTAAAATCTATGCAATTGGACGATAACCAAGTGAAACTGCAGATAAAGTAAATTAACAAGCTCATAAAAAAAGGCCTTCAGTAATCTGAAGGCCTTTTTTATTTATGTATATATTCTTATTCCACTTACTTGGTGACCAATGAATAGTAGACCAAGAAGTCCAGTGAACCATCATTGAACTCAATAGGACTAACATTTACGCCTCTTGATAGAAAGAGGTTACTGGCAGTACCAAATGAGTATTTGGCTGGGCCAGCGCTCTTGAAATCAAAGAACCTTCCGCGCCAGCTTTGGTCATTGGTCTTGTCAATCCTGATCCTGGTTGCAGTATTATTGGCCGGGAAGGTAAAAGTAGCAGGAAATTTGGTAATGACCATATCTGCGGCACTAAACATGGATGGGTTGCTGGCAGGCCCCCATTGGAAAAGATAATCCGTCCCGGATACAAACCATGAACCTGCAGATTTTACAACCACGGAGTCAATTTGGCGGTACCCCAATACCACATACGATGAAGAATCTTTTTCAACTTGATTGGCATTGAATGCCTTGAGCAATACGTGATAGCCTGGCAAGCCGCGAGTCTTGGTAAATTTGTAGTAAGGGCTTACCGCAGTGGTGTCCGTACCCAAACCTTCCCCAAAATCCCAGAGATAGGTTTCTGCATTGGTGCTACAGTTGGTAAAATGTACAGCCTCCGCAGAATCCACCAGTGTTTTGCTTGGTGTATAACAAGGCTTTGGATCTAGGACTGTGGTTTTTGTCGGCGTAGGGGCAGGCTTCGGCGCACAAGCCAAAACCAATAGTGCCGGCGCGAAGAGCAATAGATATATCTTTTTCATTTTTCAGATTTTGTGATTGTCAAATATAGCAAAATTATTTGTTCTTGATTTTAAACCGCTTCTTATCCGAATCCACCCGCTGATTCTTCCTTGCCTTTGCCGTGCAAAAACTTGGCAGACAGGAATTCGGTATTCAACCGGGCAATATGCATTTGGTCAATGCCTTTTGGGCATTCTTTGGAGCAGGCACCGACGTTAGTGCAATTCCCGAATCCTTCTTCATCCATTTGGTCCACCATGGCTTCTACCCTCTTGTACCTTTCTGGCTTGCCTTGTGGCATGAGTGCCAAATGCGATACCGCAGCGGCTGTAAAGAGCATGGATGATGCATTGGGGCAGGCAGCGACACATGCACCGCAACCGATGCACTCGGCAGCGGAGAAGGCCTCATCAGCCACTTGCTTGGGCACCAGTATCTCGTTCGCATCCCGGGCACTGCCGGTATTGACAGAAACGTATGCCCCTGCCTGCAAAATCCGGTCAAAGGCGGAGCGGTCAACCACCAAGTCCTTGATAACCGGGAATGCTTTGGCGCGCCAAGGCTCAACGTATATGGTGTCCCCATCCTTGAACTTGCGCATGTGCAACTGGCAGGTAGCGGTGTGCATCTCTGGGCCATGGGCGCGGCCATTGATATAAAGCCCGCAACTGCCACAAATTCCCTCGCGGCAATCGTGACCAAATGCCACCGGTTCCTCACCTTTCCCTATCAGGTCTTCGTTGAGGACATCAAGCATCTCCAGAAAAGAGGCATGCTCGCTTATGTTCTGTACCTGGTAGGTGACAATCTTGCCTTGGGTATTGGCATTTTTCTGCCTCCAGATTTTAAGGGTTAAGTTCATAGTTTCTATGATTTTCTAATTACAAATTTCTTTAAACTCATTGTTTGTTCCGTATTTCACATGTCCTCCTTTTGCCAGGAATACTTTTGCGAGCTTGATATAATCGGGCATTTGGTCAAATTTTGGAACATTGTTCCTCTTGCAAACAATTCTTGCTTCCAATCTAGAACTCGTACGTATATCCTTTTTAAGTGCCTGATAGGTATTTAATATCTGCTCGCAGGCGTAAACCACTTCTCCGCCTTTCATCTCCACAAAATAATGAACCTGTTGATTTTCAATTCTGAAAAGAAAATCACATGCCTTTTGCTTGTCAGGAATCACACATCCATCAATCCTGATATGTTCAATGAAAAGCTTATCGGGATTCAACAAGGTATATTTTTTGCCTCCTTCTTTAGCTACAAACATTGCATATTTACCTGACCTGATGATACAATCCTTTGATATTAAACTCATTTTTTACTATATGCTATATTTAACAACGCATCAAATTCTTCATTCAACTTAGCAGAGACCCCATCAATTCTTTCGGCATGGATAATTTTCTCTTTAGCATCCATAATGTTTTCACATGTTCCATCAGGTTTCAGCATGTAAACTGACACGTCATCTGGATTAATCCAATGCTCCCTTGAAATAACTTTTTCTACCTCAACAGTATGCTTTTTTTTGTGTCCTATATTATATGCTTCTATAAGATTATTCATAGAAGTCAAAATATAAGGGCTATGCGTCGTCATCAGTACCGAACTTTTCTTTCCGCCGTATGCATTGCCATTCATTTCAGATGCCAGATAATACACAATCTCTTTTTGTGTGTCAGGAAATAGGTCAAGCTCTGGTTCTTCTATGATAAAGGTTTTTGCTTTTTTACGGAAGTTGTGATAATATTTTATAGCCAGTGCAATTGGGATGGCTGATTGATATCCACTTGCTGCATTAAATAGACTATAGTATTTCTCATCACCTTTTTTCCTGATAAACCCCCTGCCGTTCTCGTTTTTGTAAAATATCCCAAGCGGTTCAATATAAACCTCATTGCTGAACTGCCTTGCTACCTGGTCCATTCTGGCGAGTTGGTTGAATAAGGAATCAGATATGTTCTGAATGCTGCTCTTTCCTAATGAAAATATGGATTGGAGGCCTCTTTCTACCGGGAAGAAGAAAGGGTTGTCCATTACCTTTGATACCTCATTTAAGAAAAAAGCAGTCGGTGGGGAGATATGTTTGAAATTGTAAGATGTCGAGCTATTTTGAATGCTTTTAAAAGCTTCCGATTTGCCTTGCAGCCTGAAACCTTTTGTTTCTCCTCCCGAAATATCATTTCCTGCTTCAAACTTGATTTCGAAATCCGAATTTGAATAAACCAATTTCGAATTTTCTTTCAAGCTATCTGTTAAGCCCCAATTAATCAATCCATCCTCAAATCCACCTAACGCTATGTACGAAAAATACCTGCAAACCGCCAATAACTTAGCCACCGTACTCTTTCCCGTAGCCTGTTCCCCAATCAAAACGGTAAACCTTTTGAGCTCGAGGTCGAAATCCTTGATGGGACCAAAGTTTTTTATGATTAACCTTTCGCTCATTTTAACACAATCTCAACCTACTTATAGCTCCTTTGGCTCGGGTGTACAAATTCAAAATTCAATTCTTCTTTGTTCAGCACTTCGGGCTGTTTGAAGCCTGCATATTCCCATGCGGCACCGTACATATAGTGTTCGTCATCTCTTAGGGCCTCCCCTTCTGGGGTCTGGTACTCGGTACGGAAATGGCCGCCGCAGCTTTCGTTGCGCTCCAAGGCATCGCGGGCCATCAGGGCACCGAGTTCCAAGAAGTCCTGCAACCTGCCTGCCCGCTCCAATTGGTCATTCAGTTCTGTCTTGTCACCTACTATCCTCAAGTCGTTGTAAAAGGTTTCCTGCAGGGCAGCGATATCTGCGATAGCTTTCTCCAGTCCGGCCTTGTCACGGGCCATGCCCACCTGGTTCCACATGATCTTGCCCAATTCCCGGTGCAGATGGTCAGGTGATGACTTACCTTTTATATTGATGAGCTTGTTGATGTTATCATTTACGGCATCAACCGTTTCTTTAAATGCAGGCAGCTCTTCATTTTCCTTGGCGAAACCGAGTGTCGCCAGATAATTGCCCATGGTGGCTGGTATCACAAAATACCCATCAGCCAAGCCTTGCATCAAGGCACTTGCACCAAGCCGGTTGGCCCCGTGGTCTGAGAAATTGGCCTCCCCAGTCACAAATAGCCCTGGGATATTGCTTTGGAGGTTATAATCCACCCAAAGACCACCCATGGTATAGTGCACGGCAGGATATATCCGCATCGGCACTTTGTATGGGTTTTCTCCGGTTATCTTTTCATACATTTCAAACAGGTTGCCGTATTTGCCTTCGATGGCTTTGGCACCCAGTCGCTTTATCGCTTCGGAAAAATCGAGATATACTGATTGTTTGGTTTCCCCTACGCCACGGCCTTCATCACATGCCTCTTTGATGTTCCGGGCCGCAATATCACGGGGAACCAAGTTGCCGAAGGATGGGTATTTGCGCTCCAGGAAATAATCCCTGTCTTCTTCAGGTATCTGATCCGGGCTTCTTTTATCGTCCGCTGTTTTCGGTACCCAAACTCGCCCATCGTTCCTCAAGCTTTCGCTCATAAGGGTCAATTTGGACTGGTATTCCCCAGAAGCCGGGATACAGGTAGGGTGTATCTGGGTAAAACAAGGGTTGGCAAACAATGCCCCTCTTTTATGCGCTCGCCATATCGCGGTGGCGTTGGAGCCCTTGGCATTGGTGGATAGGTAATATACGTTGCCATAACCACCCGTAGCCAATACCACGGCATGGCCAGACCATGATTTTATTTCGCCATTGATAAGGTTTCTAGTCACGATGCCTTGAGCTCGCCCATCGGCCACCACCAGGTCAAGCATTTCGTGGCGGGGGTACATCTTCACCTTGCCCAAGCCGATTTGGCGGTTGAGTGCGCGATAGGCACCATAAAGAAGCTGCTGGCCTGTTTGGCCCTTGGCATAAAAAGTACGGGATACCTGGGCCCCACCAAAGGAACGGTTGTCGAGCAACCCGCCATATTCCCGAGCAAAAGGAACCCCTTGTGCCACGGCTTGGTCTATGATATTCACACTGATCTCGGCAAGCCGGTACACATTGCTTTCACGTGCCCGGAAATCGCCACCTTTTATGGTATCGTAGAACAAACGATAGATGCTGTCTCCATCGTTCTGGTAATTCTTCGCTGCATTGATACCTCCCTGAGCTGCAACACTGTGCGCACGGCGGGGACTGTCATGAAAGCAGAAGCATTTGACATTGTAGCCCAACTCGGCCAACGAAGCAGCGGCCGAAGCCCCAGCCAAGCCGGTACCCACCACGATGACATCAAACTTGCGCTTGTTTGCCGGATTGACCAGTTTTACATTAAACTTATGGTTCTTCCACTTATTTTCTAATGGCCCTTCGGGCGATTTGGAATCAAGGATCATACTAATATTAAATTAATGCAATTGTTCGTAAAACAGGAAATAGAGTGGTTGGGCTGCAAAACCAGCGCATATAACAATGGAAAGAAACAACCCGAGTTTTTTGAGAAAGGGGAAGTATTTGGGATTCCTGAGGCCCAGGGTCTGGAAGGCACTGGAAAAGCCATGTTGCAAGTGAAATGACAGAAAGACCATGGCAAACACATAAAACCCAACAAACCACGGGTTCTGAAATTCAGTATATACCCTTTTGTATAAGTCAGGCACGTTATCAGTAAACCGATATGGCACAAAAAAGGTGCCCAGGTGGATGACCAGGAATATGAACAATATGGTGCCTGTGAGCATCATGTTTCGGGATGTCCACTGGCTGTTCTGGCTCCTTTTGTTCACCGCGTACCCTTTTGGGCGCGAACGGCGGTTCTTTATCCAAAGCGTAGTGCCATCTATGATGTGAACGATAAAGCTGGTAAAGAGCAATATCTCCACGATCTTGATGATGGGCCCAATGATAACGTTATGGGTAAGGGTATGGCTGTATAGGTTGTATTCCTTGCCATCGTCATCGGCGAAGAGCAGGAAATTGCCAGCTACGTGCTCAATCAAGAAAAAAACGAAAAAGAGCCCTGTGACCCCCATGAGCATTTTTTTGCCGATGGAATAGGTAAAGGTTTTGAAAAAACCGTTCATTGATAGGTAATTTTATGCCCCCGCCCGTTGCGAGGGAGATTGCAGGGCAAAATTATACCAAATATCAATCGGGTATTGAGCGAATGTTATAAAGTTCGCAAGTTTTTCGATTTACAAGATCCGTTTAGTGTGAAATCATTCGTAGTGGCCAAAACATCTGTAGATTTCTATATGCTCATCGGTCACTTTATATACAAGCCGATGCTCATCATTGATCCGCCGAGACCAAAAACCGGCATAACCATGTTTCAATGCCTCTGGTTTACCCATGCCTGAATATGGTGTTTTCTGTATATCTTCGATCAATTCAAAGATTTTGAAAACCAACTTTTGACTCCCTGATTTGTATTTCTTGAGGTCTTCTATCGAAGTATGGGTGAATTGAACTTTCCTCATTCCAATTCCTGAAGATACTTTTCCAATTCTTCCATTGAAAAAGAGACAGTTTCCCCGTTGGCCATTTGCTCTATAGAGCAATCCAGTTCACTAAAATAGCTGGTTTTTTTGGAATCTGCCCCAACCAAGGAAATAATCAGCTCGGGATCCTTTGCACCAGACATCCTGCTCAAAATATCTTTTATCTTGATAATGGACTTGTCTGAAAGTTCTGACAAGTGCAAACGAATGATGGCATCCATGCTGTGTTATTTAATGCAAAGAACAGAATCCAACGAATAAAGTTGCCTTATTCGCCCAGTGCCACACGTTTGAAGGCAATGACATGCAGCTCGGGATGGGCTGCCTGCAGCATTTGCTTCACGGTTTTGGACGGGTCTTTTACGAACTCCTGGTTGTGGAGCGTATTGTCTTTGTAAAATTTGTTGAGCTTGCCGGTGGCTATTTTCTCTACCATTTCTTCTGGCTTGCCTTCTGCGCGGATCTGCTCACGTGCAATGTCCAACTCGCGGTTGATCGTATCGGTAGAAACATCGTGTTTGTCTACAGCTACCGGGTTCATGGCGGCCACTTGCATGGCGGCATCCTTGCCAGCGGTGATGATCTGCTCGGTATGGGGTTGGTTCATGGCTACCAATACACCGATACGGTTGCCCGCATGGTTATAGGCTACTACGGTTTCGGCCACGATCCTTTCATAGGTCACCACATCTATCTTTTCACCGATTTTGGCTACTTGCTCGTCTATGGCATCGCCGATGGTTTTGCCATTGATGGGAAGGCTTTTCAGTGCTTCGATATCAGCAGGCTGTTGCTTGATGGCTGCATCAGCGATCTGCTCGCCAAATGCAATGAAATCAGCGTTCTTGGCCACAAAATCCGTTTCTGAGGTAAGCTTTATCACGATACCTGCTGTATTGTCAGCATTGGTCTTTGCGATCACTACGCCTTCGTTGGCTTCACGGTCTGCCCTTTTTGCGGCTACTTTCTGGCCTTTTTTGCGGAGATAATCAATGGCTGCCTCAAAATCGCCATTGGTTTCTTCCAAGGCTTTCTTGCAGTCCATCATACCGGCACCTGTCACGGTCCTCAATTTATTTACTTCTGCGGCTGTAATTCCCATTTCTTTATGCGTTATTATGTTATTGGATCAGTTAGGTGAGTCAGTGCACACTGATGTATGGTGCAAACCAATTTCAAATTTCAAATAACCAATGTCAATTGACTAGTTTTCTACAGATGCCTCGGTTTCGTTGCCCACTTCGGCTTCGTCCTTGGATCTTTTCCTTTCGTTGAGGCCTTCTTCTATGGCATTGGTGATCACGTTGGTGATCAATGCGATGGATTTGGTGGCATCATCGTTGGCAGGGATCGCAAAATCCACTTCGTGCGGGTTGGCATTGGTATCCACCATCCCGAATGAAGTAAGCCCCAGCTTGTGTGCCTCGGCCACTGCGATATGTTCTTTTTTGATGTCAATGATAAACAAGGCTGCCGGCAAGCGGGTGAGGTCGTTGATACCGCCAAGCATCCTTTCCAGCTTTTCGCGTTCGCGGCTCAGCATCAGTCGTTCGCGCTTGGCCATGTTGTCCACGGTGCCGTCTTGGTTCATCTTGTCAATGGTGCTCATCTTTTTGATGGACTTGCGCACGGTGGCAAAATTGGTGAGCATACCGCCCAACCAACGATCGGTAACGTAAGGCATGCCCACGCGTTTGGCGCACTCGGTCACAATCTCTTTCGCTTGCTTTTTGGTAGCAACAAAAAGGATCTTGCGGCCGCTGCGGGCAATATTTTTCATGGCGGCGGCTGCTTCGTCCAGCTTCACGGCCGTTTTGTTTAGGTCAATAAGATGGATGCCATTCTTCTCCATGAAGATGTACGGGGCCATTTGGGGGTCCCATTTGCTGCGGAGGTGGCCAAAATGTACGCCAGCTTCCAAAAGGTCCTGGATACTGGTGGTATTATTCGAATTTTCTTGTTGCATCGCTTTAATAATGTACTTTCTCTGTTAACGTTTGCTGAACTGGAAGCTCTTCCTTGCTTTTTTGTGGCCAAATTTCTTGCGCTCTACCATCTTAGGGTTACGGGTAAGGAACCCTTTGGTCTTCAGCGTAGGCTTTATTTCGGCATTGTCCTTTACCAAGGCGCGGGAAATACCCAAACGGATGGCTTCTGCCTGGCCGGTAAGCCCGCCGCCCTTCACGTTCACCATGATATCGAACTTGCCCAGGTTGTCGCTCACTTCCAGTGGTTGTTCTATGACGAACTGGCGCAGCTTGGCCGGGAAATACTCATCGTACTTTTTGCCGTTGATGATAATGTTGCCGGTGCCGTGGGACAGGTATATCCGTGCAATAGCTGTTTTTCTTCTTCCTGTAGCGTTTGTGTATGCCATCTTTGGAACGTTATTCGTTATTCGTTGTCGTTATTGTTGTCGTTATTCGTTGTCGCCATACGCTATTCGCATATCGCTATACCTATTTTACTTTTTGGCGGTCAGTTCGTAGGGTTTCGGGTTCTGTGCGGCATGCGGGTGTTCGGTACCCTCATACAGGAACAGGTTTTTCAAAAATTCTTTCTTCAGTTTGTTGTTGGGCAACATGCCGTGTACGGCCAGGCGCAACACTTCTTCTGGTTTTTTCACCATCAGCTTGGCCGGGGTGGTAGAACGCTGCCCGCCCGGGTATCCGGTATAGTGCAGGTACACCTTGTCGTCCATTTTCTTGCCGGTGAAGCGAACTTTGTCAGCATTTATCACGATCACCTTGTCGCCCGTGTTGGCGTGCGGGGTGAAACTGGCTTTGTGCTTGCCACGCACGAGGTTGGCAATGGTAGTGGCCAAACGCCCTACTATCTGGTTTTCAGCGTCTATGATGTGCCAGTTGCGCACAACAGTCTGGCTGTTGGCCGAAATTGTTTTATATGTTAAAGTATCCACTGCGATAACGCTTTATATAGTTCTTCAAAATGATACGAGGCGCAAAGGTACGGCCTTTTTTTGAATTGGTGAAAATTTTTTTGGATAGGGATTATATAATGTTGAATTGTGAATGTTGAATGTTGAATTGTGAATGTTGAATGTT
>Ga0206900_1093_pt1 | contig 23347 bp, 23 predicted proteins | sample Alteio_BWOrgHeat_46_FD_153235 | JGI IMG/M metagenome (GOLD analysis project Ga0206900, IMG submission 153235) | Enriched cells from forest soil in Barre Woods Harvard Forest LTER site, Petersham, Massachusetts, United States -... | ecosystem: Environmental > Terrestrial > Soil > Temperate forest >... | reverse complement strand
CGTCGGATTTGACGAACCACCGTCCGAGCAGCGCCGGAATGCCGTAGTGGGCGGCTGCGTCTCCGGAAAGGTAGGAAGCGACGACATCTTCGGGAAGATCGCTGTCGGTCGTCGTCAGGTTCCACCCGTCCATCGCGACGATGTTTTCGATCGAGCGCGTCTGTCGAAGGCGTGAGATCTGAGGTCCATTCAGACCGACCCCCTGATCTTTGCCCGATTTATCGGTGACCCGCAGTTCCATCATGCGGTTCGACCCGGGATAGGGGAATGGATCGATCAGGACCGCGTAGATCACGCTGAAAACCGCACTGGTCGCGCCGATGCCCAGAGCGAGGGAAAGTATGGCGGTGCAGGTAAAAGCGGGGCGACGGCGCAACTCGCGAAAGGCGTAGCGAATGTCCGCGGGCAAAGAGCGGAAGTACGACATCACTTATGCTTATACTCCCGGCGCGGCGAAAGGTTACGTGAGGAGTCCAGGCGCTCGTATGTTATGCTCCCGCCGAAGGGGTTTTCATGCCGAATACAGAGGGAAGAAAAAAGGCGTCCGATTTTCCGCAGGAACTGCTGAACCTGTTTGACAAGTATGTGCATGGCGAGATCGACCGGCGCAGTTTTCTGGACGGGGCGAAGAGATTCGCGACCGGCGGCGTGACCGTGGCGGCGCTGTTCGAGAGCCTGCGTCCGAATTATGCGTGGGCGGAGCAGGTCCCCAAGGACGATAAACGGATCAAAGCCGACTATGAGACCGTGCCTTCTCCGAACGGCAACGGCAGCATCAAAGGATATTTCGTCAAGCCTGCGACGGCGACGGGCAAGCTTCCGGGCGTGCTGGTCGTTCATGAGAATCGCGGGTTGAATCCCTATATCGAAGACGTGGCGCGGCGGCTTGCGACGGCGAACTTCATTGCGTTCGCTCCGGATGGGTTAACGAGCGTGGGCGGATATCCGGGCGATGACGAGAAGGGCGCGGCGGCGTTTCAGAAGGTGGATCGCGCCAAAATGAACGAGGATTTCGTGGCGGCGGCGCAGTGGCTGAAAGCGAATCCGGCTTGTACGGGAAAGATCGGGGTCGTGGGATTCTGCTTCGGCGGCGGAATCGCGAACATGCTGGCGGTGCGACTGGGTTCCGATCTGGCGGCGGCAGTTCCGTTCTATGGCGCGCAGCCTCCGGCAGCGGACGCGGCGAAGATCAAAGCCGCGATGATGCTGCACTATGCTTCGCTCGACACGCGCATTACCGGCAACTGGCCCGCATGGGAAGAGGCGCTGAAGGCGAATCACGTCAAGTATCAGGGTTTCGTGTACGAGGGGGCGAATCACGGATTCCACAACGACACGACGCCGCGGTATGACGAAGCCGCGGCTAAGCTTGCCTGGCAGCGGACGATCGACTTCTTCAATCAGAATCTCCGCGGATGATTTTGCTATTGGCGGCTGCGATTCTTGCGGCCGGGCCGGTGGAGATCTGGTCCGGCGGTGAGTTGAAGTCCGCTTCGGCGGGGCTTGCGGCGGAGGCTCAGGCGAAGGCTATTGCCGGTAAGTCGATTGGCGCGGCGTCGGTATGGCGACGGTCGCGCAGCGGCGAGGCGGAGCTGCATAAGACAAAGACCGACCTGATTGTGATTGAGGATGGTTCTGCGACGCTGGTGTTTGGCGGTACGATACGCGGCGCCCATGCGACGCAGGCGAATGAGATCCGCGGGACGGGTATTGATGGGGGCGAATCGCGGAAGCTTGGGCCGGGGGATGTGATTCGCATTCCGGCGAATACGCCGCATCAGTTCGTTCTGGATAAAGGGCAGTCGGTGGCGTATTTCGCTTTGAAGTTGGGTCCTTAACAGTCAGGTTCGACGCGAGTATGTCTATCCCGCCATCGCGACGGCAAGGCTACGATGAAGACAGGTAATGATGGCGAGCATCGACTGGTCACAATGCCCAGCCGTGGAGAGCATACCCGGCAAGGTTAGCGGCGCATGGGTCTTCAAGGATACGCGACTGCCCGTCGCGACAGTCATCGAGAACCTCGAAGACTTAAGCGTTGATGAAGTGATGGATCAATTCGACGTGACCCGGGACCAGATCAACGCCATACTCGACTTCGTGGCCCAAAGCTTGAAAGCTTCCCTTCAGCAGCAATCCCCTCCCGTTGATGCTCATTCTGTTTGAGCATGGAACACCGCGCGGGATTATCCGGGCGCTCTCGGAACATACCGTCGTAACGGCTCAATCCAAAGGGTGGGACAGGTTGAAGAACGGCGCTTTGCTGAATGCGGCGGAAGAAGCCGGAATTGATGTGCTGCTTTCAACCGATCGGGGCATTCGCTACCAACAGAATCTTCTGTGCCGCAAAATCGCGCTGGGCGTTTGGACTGGCGCAACCAGATGGTCCCGCGTGCGGTTATACAGTGACCAAATAACCGCAGCGTTTGAGTCCGCTAGACCCGGCGCGTATGCCGAGGTGAGGATCCCTTTCAAGTAGAAACCGAAAGCCGAGAGCTTAACGGTCTGAGGCAGCGGTAACGCGGTCAGCGCGTTCGATCATGATGCAGTTGCCTGTGACTTTTTTGGCCTCGAGCTTCAGGCCCATTCGATCGTTCAGGAGTCGTTGCCAAAGAATAAACGCATCCGTGCCGAGTTCGGGTTTCAGGTCAAGCGGAAAGCGGTACACGCCTTCGAGTCTGGTTTCGTCGACGACTGGCGCTGGCGTGCCGCCGGCGATCGAGGGAACGGTGGGATCCTGGGCCGCAGGGATGGTGAGTTGGATCGACAGGTAGGCGGCGAAGCGGCGCATGTCGGCGTCCATCGTGTCCGGAGGCGGCGCGCCGGCCGCGTGCGAGACTTTGAGGCCGTTGGGAGCAACCGTCAGGGCGTAACCGCGCAGTTCCTTCTTCTCTTCTCGCGCCGCGAGATGGAAACGTTCGATAAGAAGTTGACGAAGCATCGCGCGGATCGCAGAAGGATCGGCGGGCGTAGCTGCGGAGGCTTCCAGGTCGTATTCCTGAGTGTCGAGCCAGCCGGGTCCGCCAAGCACCTGATATCGCTCGACGTCCCAGGCAACGACGATCAGGTCTTTCAGGCTGACATTTTTCGCGCTGATTCGTGCCGGTTTGATCAGGATGCGCCCGCGCGCGTCGGGTCCGGCAGGGTGGGAATTCGGCCGGATCGATGCGACGTCAAAGTCGGTCTGAGCCCACACTGGCAGCGAGTAGACAGCAAACACAAGCGCGATCAACCCTTTGCTCACAAAATCGAATATAACGCCGACTGGCGCTCGCTTGCCGCCAGCGATCGAAGGAACAGTGGGATCCTGGGCGGCGGGCATGGCTAGCTGAATGGACAGGTATGCGGCGAAGCGCCGCATGTCGGCGTCTATCGTATCTCGGAGGCGGCGCGCCGGCCGCGTGCGAAACTTTGAGGCCGTTGGGAGCAACCGTCAGGGCGTAACCGCGCAGCCGGTGAAGCCGATGTCGCGATTCGCGAACGCGGGCGGCGGAGCATGAGCGAAGACAGCGACGCAGAAAAGAGAAAAGGCAAGGGCCCAAGGCCGATTCATGCCCTATACGATCTATCGGATCAGCCGGCGTGATGGATCTTTGCGCTGGTTTGAATCGTGGCCGGATGGCGCTTTGGCGGGGAGTCGATTATCGGGAGCAAGAGATAGGAATGACGGTCGCGGTCATGATAGACCGTCTGGCGGGCGGGGCGCAGTTCCGTCTCGTCGGCGATCTCACGGCCGGTATTCGGATTGCGATCGAAGCGCGGGAAATTACTGCTCGAGATTTCGAGTCGCATGCGATGACCTGCGCGGAAGACGTTACTCGTTACTCCGACGTCCACCGTAAGGCGATAGACATCGCCAGCCTTCATGAGCCTTGGTCTTTCGAGCGAGTCACGATAGCGGGCGCGGAGAATGCCGTCGGTGAGGTTACGCGCTTCGCCGGTCGGAAAGACATCGACCAGTTTAGCTGTGAAGTCGGTATCGGTCGCCGTCGACGCAGCGTAGAGGATCATTCGGATGGGACCGGTGACCTCGACGTCGGATGAGAGCGGGGCGGTGGTGTAGACGAGTACGTCGCGGCGGCGCTCCACAGTGCGCTGGTCCATCGGGCCCCATGGGAAACGGGTCGTATCGCAGCAGACGGCGCCACCCATCGTGGGGACGGGATTCCGCGGATCGTAGACGTACGTATCCGGGGGCGAACGGCGGTCGAGATCCTTTTTACTGAGTTCCTCAGCGAGAGCGCCGTCGCCTGCAAGGCTGTTGGCGTGGCCGTTACCTTCCAGATAGAACTTCGCCGCGCGGGCCCGAGAGAGGGGCCACTCGTCTTCGTCACGCCACTTGTTGACGCCCATGACGAAGATGCGGACCGGATGAACCGGTTCAGTCGGCGCTTTGCCCTTGAGCCACTGATCAAACCATTTCAGTTGTTCCGGGCGAAGCGGTACGAGGGCGTCTTTGCCGAAACTCACTTTCGGGAACGGCGTGTTGAATGTGTGCGGCCAGGGACCAATCATGATCCGGTCTTCGGGATTCGTTTTGCTTAAGGTGGTGAAGGCATCGAGGTCGCTTTCGACGTAGTTGTCGTACCAGCCGCCGACGGAGTAAACGGGGACGCGGATGTCTTTCAGGCGCTCGCGAACACTGACGTCTTTCCAGAACTTGTCATAAGAGGGGTGATTCGATGCGACCTGCCACATACCGACGCTGTGGCCGGTGGCTATGGAATCGGCGTTTCGTTCCGGAACGGTGGAGACGTACTCGTGAAACGGCGGCGGCTGGTATCCCGAGGCGCGGAGATTGTCGGCGACCCAGAGCAGGCGGTGCCCGAGTTTCATCGCGCCGCCCGGTGAGTAGAAGCGGTCGCGGTAGTCGTCGTCGCCCGAAACATAGGGGAAGATCGCCTTGAGGTGCGGGTTGTGGGTGAGTGCGGCCTTCCACTGCGCGATGCCGAGGTAAGAGCCGCCATACATACCCACATCGCCGTCGGACCAGGGCTGGCGCGCGATCCAGTTCAGCGTGTCTTCTCCATCGTTGACTTCCTGATTGATCGGTTCGAAGACTCCCGCGGAATCATAACGGCCGCGGACATCCTGGATCATGAGCGCGTAGCCGCGATTCACGAAGGACTGGAAGTTCGGCGTGATGTCGTCGCCTTTATCGTACGGCGTGCGGAGCAGGACGGTGGGATAGCGTCCGGGAGCGGACGGCCGGAAGATGTTGGCGCTGAGGCGGACCCCGTCGCGCATCACAACGCCGACATCGAGATCGCGCAGCGGAGGCGCGGTCACGAAAGACCCCAGCGGCAGCGGCAATGCGATCAGCAGGAGCCAGCGGCGCATAACACTTCCCAATACCGTTCGGCGGCTCGCGCTAGCGAATGATATTCGCGGATGTGCCGCTCGGCCCGATGTCCGATCTCCCGCGCGATTTGCGGGAACCGAGACACCATAACCATATGGTCAAACAATTCGGCCGCTTCGGCAACACCCGGCTGGACGCGAAGGCACGCAGTAGCGGGAATATCGGCGTTTTCTTCGCTGTCTGAGAGGATTACGGGCTTCCCTGAGCCCATCATGCGGATCGCGATGCCGGAAGTTTCGCCGGCGGCGGGATAACGAAGATTCAGGCAGCAGTCGATGGCTGCCGTGGCGACGACGAGATCGGCGGGGGAGAGATATCCGAGAGAACGGATCGCGGGATGCGCGGCTTCGGTTTCGAGCAGGCGGGCGAGGTCTGGGGAGACGGGCTGACCGGCGATCAGCAACGCAGTATTCGGGTCGGCCGCGTGGAGACGCAGGAAAGCGCGGATACAGGGCAGGACGCGCTTGGTTTCGCGGAGAAAGCCGAAAATGCCGAACAACGTGGCGGACTCGGAAACGCCGATTCGGGCTCGGAAATATGGGGCTGCGGCTGCGTCCGGGGGTTCGCTCGGCTCGAAAAAGTGTGGGATGACCGCGACGCGCGCCGCTTGATGCGTACGGGCAGCGGAAGCGGCGCCAGGATTGTGAACGATTACCGCGCGGGCGGATTGGACTGCGCGGCGGAGCATCGGGAATTCGAAATAGCGCGGATCAATGGCGGCTGCCCTGCGATCGTCCCAAAGTTCGGCGGCGAGGGGGCGGCGCCATTCGCCGTAGTTGTGGACAAATTCGGCTACGTATTCGTCTCGCGGGAGAGTGCCCAGAAAAAGATGGTGAAGGACGGAGTCATGAAGGACAACAACGCCTGGCAGTTCGATGGCGCGCCGGTAGATGTCAGCGTGCAGGCGATTGTTGCCGAGGTGGTAGAGCGGAACGGGAAGAGGTCCGCGGGGCACGAGGGCGCGGCGTAGGGTTTCCGCGTAATCCGCCACGCCGGTGCGCGAGTCTGGCGGTGGGGCGTAGTAATTGGGGGTCACTGGGCGGGCACGATGGTCTTCTTCGGACGGCGGCCAAAGAGCGCCGTGCCGACGCGAACCCATGTGGCGCCTTCTTCGATGGCGACTTCAAGGTCGTGGGACATGCCCATGGAGATTTCGGGGATGTCGTGCCGGGCGGCTAGTTCGCGGAGGCGCGCGAAGTAGGGTCTGGAGAGTTCCGCGTCTTCCGACCAGGGCGGTACGGTCATGAGGCCGCGGAGTGTGAGATGCGGAGCGGTGCGGATCGCGTCCGCGATGGCGGCGAGGTCGGATTCAGCAGCGCCGGACTTGGATTCCTCGTCGGAGAGTTTCACTTCGATCATCACGTCGAGTGGAGTGTTCTCGGCGTTCAGACGTGTGGCGAGTTTGGGCGAGTCGACGGTATCAATCGAAGAAAAGAGTTGGGTTGCCTTTTTCGTCTTGTTCGATTGGAGGTGGCCGATCAGGTGGAACCGGGACCCGGTAAGGTCGGTGATTTCCGGCGCCTTGCGCTCCATTTCCTGCACATAATTTTCGCCGAATTCGCGGAGACCGAGGGCGTAGGCCTCGCGGATGGCTTCGGGGCCGAAGACTTTAGTGACAGCGAGAAGGCGGACGGATGCGGGATCACGGTGGGCGCGGGCGCAGGCGTTGGCGATGCGGGTCTGGACCGCGTTCAGGCGGTCGGCGAGGGAGTCCGGCAAGTTCCGATCATAGTAGAGGGATCGCGTTCAGAGTGGGTGCTGGGTGGCCCGGCTTTGGTAGACTGAAGGTCGTATCTCTTCAATCGGGCACCCGTAGCTCAGCTGGATAGAGCGTTTGCCTCCGGAGCAAAAGGTCAGAGGTTCGAATCCTCTCGGGTGTACCAAATTTCAAAAGACTTAGGCAGAACCGCCAAACGAAGTACCCCCACAAAACCCCCACAAAACGATCATTGAATTGGTGTGGCTGATTTCCTCGGAAACGGTTTCTCAGCAGATTTGCACACATCGGCATCCATTTTCTCAACCGCGGTGCGTACTGATTCTGGGATCTGCTTCATGTACCAGCCGGTCATCTCGAGCCTCGAATGGCGCAGTTGGGCCTGGGCGTCCTTGGGAGACCCGTAGCGCTGGAAATGGGTGGCGAATGTTCTTCGCAGCGCCTGGAAGGTCACATCGAAAACCCCTGCAGCCTCGCCGATCGGTTTCAGCACGCGCTTCAGGTAATTACCGATTCGGAAAGGCGTACCGATTTCGGTTGGAAAGAGCAAGTCATTCGGCGCGAGTTCGACCGAACGATGGTACGCGTCTCCGACAGTGCGGAACTGCAGCCACGCCCGAATCTCCTTTTCGAGATCGGGACTGAGCGAGACGTATCCGTCGCTCGCGTCGCTCTTCGGATCCCCGATGCGCGCCGCGCCCTTCTCGGACTCCTTCAGGGCTTCGTCGATACGAAGAATGCCGGGTTCAATGTCGTCCATCCGAAGCAGGAACAATTCCTGAGCCCGCAGTCCGCACACAACAAAGAGCCTCACAATCAGGTGTTCGCGCAACGAAACATCCGCAGCCGCGGACAAAAGAAGACGTATTTCCTCGATCGAGAGGAACCGGCCGTTCGGTTTGCGAAGCCGGTTGCTCGGGAGTTCGATGTTCCGCGCGGGGTTGAGGGAGATGATGTGCTCATCAACCGCGAATTCGAGAGCGGCGCTTAGATATGTCCGGACCTTTTTCACAGCGCTCAAACTGTCGCCGCGTGCGGCCATTTGATTCAGACACTCCTGGAGTGGATCGCGGGTCAGATCCGCGGTACGGCGATGACCGATCAGGGCGAGAACGTTCGGTCGCCGCTTGCGTTTCGAACTGCCTTCGAAGATGGACACGACAGCCCGGCGCGTCGCCGTGGACCACGCAGCTTCCTTCAACGTGCGGAATCGCCTCCACAGATCGCTGAACGAGGGATTTTCCGAAAGCGGGCCGGTCTGCCCACGCGCCGCGGCAATGATATTGACCAGCTTCTGGGCGGCCTCGCCTTTTGACATTTCCGCGCAGGCGCCCAGGATCTTTGTGCGTTCGCGGCGTTTCTCAGTGCCGTCCGGAAGCGTGACGTAGACGTGAAAGCGCCCCTCCCACATTTTGACTTTTTTGCCGGTCTTGTAAACGTACCCGCGCTCTACTCGCCTGCGAGGCATGTGACGTCCCACACTCCAGAAATCGATTGCCGAGTCTAGCATGTCCGCTGAGCTATGTCCTGTATCCAGCGCTCGATCTCGTGTGCGCGGAAACGCAGCAGTTTGCCCACTCTGATTACCGGCAGGCGTGGTTGTTTGCGGCTCGCGTGATCGCGAACCCAGTCCGGCGAAACCCGAAGGCGAGCAGCGACATCTTCGACGGTCAGGAGGACAGCAGATATAGCCTGATAAGGCTCGCTTGGGTTTACTGAGCCTGCAAGCCGCTCGCGCGCGGTCATGCCAGATTCGCCCCCATTCACCCCGTTCATGCGCACACTGTCCTGGGTGCATTCATCGGTTTTCCTCTCCTTTCAGCAGTGGCTCCTTCGTGCCGCGCGCGGGAAGGGCGGCGTGTCATTGCTCCCGGTGGATTCGGGCCGTCCTTTCTCGGCCACCACGCTGGCCGCAATTGCGTCGATCTTGCCCATTCTCGGCGACCAATTCTGGTGATTAGACCCAGTCCGCGTATTTCAGGAATTGTGTCCATTTGTGCTGCGCCCGCCCACGAGCTTCTCGGCCGCTGGAAGCGTCTTCGAGCGGACTCCTTTTCGCCAACGATCCTGAAACCGGCGCTCTGCGGAATCGAGCCGGTCCAATGCATCTACGAGCTGCGTCATCGCTTCTGTTTTTTCGTCGGATCCCTGGCTGCTCATTTCCGCTGTTCGGATAGCAAACCGGATCCGGTCGATTGCGACCCGAACCTGATACGCCATTTCGAATTCGGCGCCCGACGGACGACCCTGGGCATTAGCCTCAATCATCGCGACCATATTCTTCATTGCATCGGATGCCATCGCTCCCCCATTTCAGTTCTTCTGTTGCAAGTTTCTGTCGCGGAGCATTCGTTCCGGCAACGGCGCAGTCGGACTAATCGCTTCATATGGCGCCTCGAACAAAATGTCGCGGTTCACGCGCACCGTGAACTTGTAACCGGCCGGAACCTTGATCGTCGGTTGCACATTCAAGTTCCGGCGGGTGATCTGTGACCCGGTTTGGCTGAGGCTCTGAGCGATTGCGCTGGACGCAGCCTCAGTCGGCGTGGGATATGCCAGAACACTCTGGTTCTGCCGCTGAGAAACCGCGAATGCCGCCGAGAACAGGCTGGTCAGCGCCGAAAATCCAACGATCCGCGCGTAATGCCGGTCCACTTTGTCACGGAGGCCCGAGTTGCCCTGTGCATCGAGGCCCGCCATGCCGTTGAGGTCGATTGAAGAGGCATCCGGGAAAATGATCATCGACCAGGCAACCTGAACACCGTCTTGGCCGTAAGCGACTCGAGAATCGTATCTGCCCACTAGCCGCGAGCCCTGAGGGATCAGAAGATATTGCCCTGTTGCCGTGTCATACACGTTGGCGGTGATCAGGGCCTTGAGGTCGCCTGGGAGATCGGAATTCAGGCTCTGTTCGAGGAGCGCTGGAATCTCCCACCCTGCCCTGATCTCGAAACGTGAGAGCGGCGCTTCGCGTGTTGAACTGAGGTAATCGGCTGATGAACGCTTTTGAGAACCGGCCCAAAAGAACTCTTTCCTCGTTTGCATGTTCTGCTCGTCGTATTCGCTTTCCGCGGCCGGCGTTGTCGCACTCTGCGCATGTTCAGCGGTGCCATTTGTCAACGGTTGGGTCAACGCGGCGATCTGGGCAAGTCCATTCAGACTGCTTTGCGCCTCAGGATTCGGTTGCGTCACGGAAGGGCCGGCAGAGTTTCGAGTGCTCGTTGGGGCGATCCGCGCTTCCTGCTCGCGTGCGTATGCCGCGGCTGTCGTCCGTTCCTGCTCAGAAGGCTCGCGTCGCGGGGGCATGATCTCCTTCGGTAATGCCGGAGTCGGCGCGGCTTGTCGGACCACGACGCGTTCTTGAGGCAGGCCATCGCAGGGCTGACCGGTTTGCGGATCAAATCGATAAGGCAATCCCGTTTGCGGATTCGCGCCGCACGGTGGATTATATTTTTCGGCCAATTGTGCGCCAGGCGGGTGGAGGTCTGCGGTGGTTCTTGCCGTCAACGGCGCTATACCTTCCGGAATGCGTTTCGTGACTTCGCTGGCCGCCTGAGTTGCCGGAACCGGATTTTTTGGAACCCCAGCCTCTCGCGCCGCAGCCTGAGCTCGCGCGGTTCTTCGGTATCCGCCGTATGCATATGCCAGCAATAAACCGATGATGGCAACGATGAGTGCCATGCCGGCACGCTTGCTGATGCGGACCACGCGTCTGGGCTGGGGATGAAGGTCGAGCCCATCTGGTGATTGGATTCGACCTGCGGATGCGGGCTGGTTTTCACCCTCCGCCATTCGGTCCTTATCCTTTGGGTTCGCCACGGGTAATCTCCACTCTCTGCGCCTTCTTCCCGGATCCGAGAATCAAGTTGGCGCGTTCGAAGATCCGGTCCACGACGTACATCTGATCCCGGACGCGGTAATTCGTCATTTCACCCTTACCATCTGCCCCGAGCACCACCAGAACTGGAGCCTCACGATGTTGGATATCCGCTCGCATCTGTATGTACGTCTTCGCTCCGTCATCGAAAACGCGCACTGGTCGCAGATGCTCGTCGCCGCCTTTGATTACGTATGAGAAATTCATCTTCTCGACCGCTACGACCGTGGGGATGACGGCAGGCCCCGGTTTTTCTTGCCGCGATGCGGCATTTTGCTCGGCGATTTGTGCCTGCCATTTGCGATTCTCTTCATCGGGATAAGCGAATGCGATTCTTGCGACGTACTCTTCAGGTTTCGAGATCAGGCGCAGGTAGTACGCACGTCGGTCCGTTGTGATCAGCAGGTTGGTGTCAAGCCCCGGACTCTGTGGCTTGAGAATGATTACGGCGGTGGCCCGATCTCCCGTGCCGTAAAGAGCAGGTGCAATATTCCACCGAACAGAATCGCCGATCTGCGGCTCACCGATGATTTTTTCGCCGGCTTGCAGCTCGATCATGCAGACGCGCAAAGGGGCACAGACCACGGTCGGAAGGCCCGCTCCGAACGAGTACAGAACGCGTCCGTCGGCGCCGGCCGCAGGAGCGTTGGGTTCTCCCCGCCAAGCCTCACTGACGCGAACGGCCTCCTTTGCGGTGGAATTCAGGGGCACATCCAGACGAGGGCGGTAGTCTTTGGGGACAGGAGCCGGGTCAACCGGCGCCTCTCTTTTAACTGCTATTGCAGATGGCTCCTCGGCAGGCGCATGTACGTCCTGTGCGGACGACAAACGAGCAATGCCGAGCAGAATGAACGGTAGGCTGCGCATTTCATTTCTCCTCGAGAACTTTTGCCCAACTCGCGTTGGTGATATACAGGCCCACCGGATTCACCCGCGCCTGGCGTTCATCCGTGGGAGGGTTGAGGACGATGGAAAATGATCCTTTCCAGCGATCACTTGCTTTCACTGTGCCGTAGAGGTCTCTCGCGATCTCGATCCACTCGACCTCATAGGTGCGGTCGGTCGTGGGGAGCACCGAGGTCACCTCCACAGAAACGGACTCAGTTTGCGCTCGACTCGCCGGAGGAGCAGACCGGTAGAAATCACTGATAAACGTCTGAGCTGCGGAGCCACTCGCTATCTGCGCGTAAACCCTGTCGATCGCTTTACGCTGGGCGACTCCGTCACTGGTCACCAGCCGAAGATTTTCCACCCAGCTGAAGATGCTCGCCCGGCGCAGACGGTCATCGCTGCCCAAGGCCTGCTCTGCAATTCCAGAGGCGACCGGCCTCCCCAGGCTGTCAATGAGAACGACGAATGGCACAACTCGGGAACGGATCGACATCCAGATCAACCCTGATGTCGCGATCAACGCGATGACCCCCGAGAGCGTCGCCGATATACGCCAGTTCTTCGCACGCGTGATCTGATCCCCATACCGTTCGTCCCACTCGCGGCGTGCGGCGAGATAAGGGTTGTACTCCCCTTCGACAGGAAGCGTATCGGGCTCTTTGCGTTGCCTCGTGCGGATCATGTTTGTGGAGCCTCCTATTCCTGGTGATCAATGGGCATTCTGGGCGGTGTAGCGTGTGGTGCGGCATCCGTTGGAAGGACAGGAAGCCACTTTCGGACTTTCGAGATCCGGGGGCGCGATACTCCGTTTCCCGCAGTGCTCGAATCATTGTTCGGAGCCTTCGAGCCAGCGGTCTCGCCAACGGGAGTGGCCGGTTGTGTCTCCGCCGGCTTGTCGCTTGTGTCGACGGGTTGAAAACCGCGCGCCAGCGTTTCACGTTCGAACCCCGAGCCTGCCAGCGGTTCGCCCCCCAAGTCAGCCAGAGAGCCCGCTCGGCCACCCGTCGTGGGTGGATTAGGCTGGCGGCGCGCGCCGGACGCGGCACTGCCACCGGCCGACGGAGGGTTAACCGGTCCAGCGCCAGATGCAGAATTTATCGCCGAGATCCCGCTGGCGATCCCGCCTGTTCCTGAGCTTCCCGCACCAGCAGCCGATGCCGTTCGCCACAGAGCCGCCGCGCCGGACGCAATAGATCCAGCGCCCGCCGCCGCTGCCGTCGCGACAGCTACCCCCGCGCTGCCGACCATCAGACCCGTTGAAACCAAGTCTCCGCCGGTGAGGGCGGGGGCCCCACCGAGAACGGCAGCGAAGAGTTTCGGTATTTGCCAGCACAGCATCATGAAGATCAACGCCGCCCCCATAACGTCGAATGCCGTCATGCTGGGATGAGGAGCACTCCCGATACCCTGAGCTTCGGCCAGCCAGCCGCTGCCAAGTCCCAGACCAGCCGAGATCAGGCAATAGAGAAGGATGATTTTGACACCGATTGAAACGGCTAGTCCGATATAGCGTTCGAGGTAGGGCACTGTCCAACGGCTTCCGCCGAACCCAAGAAAGATGAAGCCCACCGACACGACCAGATAACTTTCAACGACTGTGACGACGAAATTGATCGTGATGACGATGTACGCGACAACCAACAACAGCGCCGCCAGTGCCATTGACAAAGTAGTACCTGGGTTGGTCAGGAAACCCGCGCCGCTCGCGCCATCAAGAAGGGCCGACGCGATCGTCAACCCCTGCGAAAAAATATCGCCCGGCGAAAGGGTCAGAGCGAATCCCGCAGCCCCAGCGCCGATCTGATTAAAGGTGTCGATAATCGCCGGAATCCAGATCTGTCCATTCAGCAGGAGCATGTAGAACGCACCGATCCACATGATTTTTCGCACCAGCGCCGCAGTCCAACTCTGAAGGTCCGATTTTTCGAGCAGCATCACGGCAGCACTCCAGGCAAATTCGATTACAGCGAGGAGCCCGAATAGCGCGTTCGCATATACCCAGATGTTCGTCGTCCACAGCTGGCGGGCGGCCTTGTACTGCGCGAGAATGTCCGTGGGAACCGTGGTGTTAAATGTCTGAGCTCTCGCAGTCGTTACGCTGACGGCCAAGGCCACCGCGGCAAGGACGGCGACCTTCGAGCGAGTTGGGAAACGCCGCTTCATATGGGCTCCGGTCGCTGATTTCCGCTCAATGAAGGCCGGGTTGAAACATCCTTCCGTCGCCGCTCGCGGGCGCGCTGGAGTAAAACCAAACCGCACCGGCTTCATTCGCCGCTTGCCGCTGAATCACATAGCCCTGATACGCAGCCTTGCTGGTCATGTCCTCTAATTGCAGCTCCCGCAATTTCTGCAATTGCGCGACCTGCTCGGCTGCAAGCTGGCCACTGACGTTGATCGCATCGTTGCGATTTAAGAGATTCGACGCCGTCAGGGCCCGTATCACCGAAAGCACGCCCTGCTCAGTCGCGAGCAATCGTCCCTGGACGCCCGTGCCGCGTAGTATCCCCTGCGTAGTCGCCAAACTCGTTTGTGCCCACTGCGCGTACTGGCTTGCGTAGGTGCCGGCCGCTGGTGGCAATCCAACCGCAGGTCCGAGCGACTGGTATCCGGGGTAAGTTTGCCGAAAGAGAACATCCTGATTGCCCAATGAATAGGCGAGAGCCTGACCACCCTGGACGACGTTGGCCAACTGGCCCAGATCTGCAGAAATATTGCTGAGTGTTGCCCGTCCGCCGTGCGCTGTATTCTGGAGCGCATCCGCCAGTTGCTGCGTCTGAATTGCCCACTGGAGAAGTTGCTTCGCATACGCGAGGTTCTGGGTCACCTTCATCGCGCCTTGAGTTAGCGCGGTCGAGCAATTGGTACAAACGACGGCACCGCCAAACTGCGCGTGTGCCGTTCCAGTGAAGAACATAAGGTACGCCGTGGTGAAGACCCTGCGGGCCCCTGTTTTCAATGACATGTTGTTTCTCCTGTTCCTCCTCGACTCTGCTGCAACTCGTTGAAGTAATCTGCCCAATTCGCAAGGCCTTTGAGGGCCAGCCACTGCGAACGCCATGAGACCGGGAAGCGCTCCATCACGGACTTGACCACCTGCCGTTCCTCTGGACCGTTAACACCCACCCAAGCCAACGCGACCTTGCCCACCCCGAAGTCCACGAGCCGTCGGCCCAGTCGGCTAACCGCGTAATAATGCTGCTTCGGCACGCTGACTTGAAGAATGTCCAGCTCGCGCTCGTTCAGTCCGACGCGCTCGTAGAAAGCGCGTGAACCCGAATTTTTTGCCTCCGCGTTCGGCAGCAGGATTTTGGTCGCACAGTTCTCCATCGCGACATCGGCAATATCGGAATTCACGATGTCACTGATTTGCTGAGTGGCCATAACAACGGCAGCGTTCTTCCGACGCATCGTTTTTAGCCAATCCCGTAAGCGTCGACGGAAGACCTCATGTTGCAGATATGACCAAGCCTCATCCAGCAGAATGAGGGTCGGCGAACCGTCAAGCCGCTGCTCAATTCGCCGAAAAAGATAGAGCAGGACTGGAATCAAAGCCTTGTCGTCCAACTGCAGGAGATTCTCTGTTTCGAAGCTGAGGAAGCGGCCCCCGCCGAGGCAGTCGTATTCTGCGTCCAGTAGCGAGCCGAGCGGACCCATCACGGTGAAGTGCTGGAGGGCGTCCCTGATCTCCGTATCCTGAACGTTCGCGGACAACTCAGTAAGCGTCCTCGTCGGCGAAAGCTGCAAGCGACACAACGCCTCGGCGACGGCGTTGCGGTGTCTCGGCGAGAATCTAAGCCCGTTTAGCTCGCACAGAACTTCGACCCACCCCACTGCCCATTGAACGTCGTGTTCGGAATCGATACCTTTGAGCGGGCAAAACGCAAAGCCTTCATCGGGTCCCGCAAGATCATAGAAATCACCTCCGGCAGCGTTCGTGAGCATCCAGATGGAATAGCCACGATCAAATGCGAACACCTGCGCACCCGGATAACGAAACCACTGGGCGGCGATGAGCCCCAGTAGTGTGGACTTGCCAGCGGCCGATGGACCGACGATCAGCGTGTGGCCCAGATCGGAAACATGGAGATTAAACCGAAACGGCGTCGCGCCGGTTGTCGCCGCGTACATTAATGGCGCACTTTCCTTCGGCATCAGGGCGGAGGGATTCTCGCGGAGACCGGTCCACACGGATGTGATCGGCAGCATGTCTGCCAGGTTTAGAGAGTGCAGTATCACTCTACGGACATTGCAATAGCCATCTCCCGGAAGCGATCCGCGCCATGCTTCGACGGCGTTTACCGTTTCAATGCGACACGAGAAACCCAGATGCTGAATCGTCTTCATCACGGATCGCGCGCTTTCATGAAGCCGATCCGGGTTCTCATCGAGACAGATCACGTTTGCTGAATACTGCGCGAACTGGACATCACCCGCGACAGCGATTCCCATTGCCTCCTCTGCGTCCAGCGCCATTTGCTGTGCGTAGATATTCACCGCGCCGCTCTGCGTTTTCAGAATCTGATCCTTCCAGCCGCGGATACGCGAACGCCACTTTTTCCGATACATATCGAGGAGACTCCGGGCCTCTTCCGGGTCGATCAGGATCGCTCTGGTGTTCCAGCGATATTCGATGGGCAGTGAATCCAGATGCCTCAAGATACCCGGAGAACTCATTTTGGGGAATCCGTCAATCGCGATGACTCGGATGTGTTTGCGACCGATCTGCGGCTCAATGCCGCCACAGAAGTCTTCACAAGCAAGTACTTCATTCAGATAGCAGGGAATCTCCGGGAGTGCGAATGGGTGATCAAGCCCGTTGATGCATCTCCTCAAGTACCGAAGCAGCAGGTCATGGCTGTGCCCTTTCCCGGCCGACTCTTCAACTTCGATCCGCTTTAGCTGCTCGGTTTGAAATAGCTGCGCGAAAACGTTCTCGAATGCGTCGACTCGCGCGCGGAAGTGTTCCAGAGTCTGGTTTGCCGTCCGGCTGCGATCGCCGGACGCGCCTTCGAACATCCATCCCCTGATTCGCTGTTCGGTCTCTGCGGGCGGTACGTACGTCAGCGTCAGGAAATATTCCGACTCAAAGTGAATGCCCTCCTGCGTGAACTGCTGTTTGCGCTCGTCGTCAATTACGCGGGTAACACAATCCGGGAAGGCACCCCCGTCCGGATATCCCGGCGCCTGCGAGCGGATGGCGTCGCATTGAATCATCCAGCCGCTCCCAAGGCGCAGCACTGAGTTCAGGCGAGCGCTCAACGCATCCATTTCAGCCGCCGGTGCAGACATCATGTCCGGACCGCGATACGTCCACCCCGTCAGTAGTGATCCGTCCTGCTGAAGAAGGATGCCATCCTCGACTAAGGCAAACGGCAGGAGCAGGTCGGCAAGCCCGCGGGGTTTTCGTCTGTGCTCGTTAGCGTGCATGAACGTTGGAGGTCCTTTCCCAAGAGGTTGATGGTTGTGCGCGGGCTTCGTCGGCCCGCGCACAGGTTTGTTTCACCGCCACTGCGCTCGTGTTTCAAGGCACTTCGAGTAGATTCCGCTCTTTGCCGGATAGAACGCCTGGTAGCGGATGTGCCTCATGTAGACCTGCCGAAGGAGAGGGTCAGCTTTACCCATCCTCTGCAGGACAGCAACGGCGGCAAGCCAAAATACAACAGCTGCGCCGAACCCCCACCAGGTTCCCAAGCTGAACGCCAGACTGACCGCAATCAGAATCGAGGCGAGAACCAGTTCACGATCGCAGCCGAGAATCTGATTCGGACGATTCGCCGATTGATGTATGGTTATCTCGCGTTGGACATCCGCAGCTGTCATCGTCAGACGACCGCGGCGTTCACGCCGAAAGCGCTGGTGAGGAGCGGAGCCGCAAAAACGAGTACCGAGACGACGAGCCCAATCATGCAGGCGCGCCGGCCAAACTCGGTGAGTTCGCCGCCCCACAGCATGGCGCCGCCTGCGATCGCGATGCCGATGAGTCCGATCGCGTATGCGACTGGTCCCGTTAGCGACGTAGCGATGGCGGTCATCGGCGCCTCCCAGGGAAGGCCACCGCCTGTAGCCGCGTGGGCGCGCACGCCGAACGCGAGCGCAAATGTGAATAGGGTGATGAGTCTGGAACCCAGCCCCGTCGTTGCTGTTCGAATCGTCTTCATTTATTCTGCCTTTCGAAATGAATTGACTGTTTACACCTGCTCGACCTGGTACCGGCCCTCCCGATATCCGTTGACGAGCAAAATTTCCCTGACCTTTCGGCCTGATTTCGTCTCGTGGTCTTCATCGATGAAAATCACCAAATCGACCGCCTCAGCGATGAGACTCTGTTGGGGCGCGCTCGTAGCTTCTGCGACGAGGCTTTCTAGGCGCTGCAAGCCACTGATCGCGTCGTTTGCGTGGATCGTCGCTGCACCTCCAGGGTGGCCAGTGTTCCACGCTTTCAGTAATGTGTGCGCCTCAGCACCTCTGACCTCTCCGACCACAATTCGGGTCGGTTTTAGCCGCATGGAGGCACGGAGGCAGTCGAGCATGGTCACGTTCCCGACTGATCGCAAATCAAGGTAATTGGGGGCTGAACATTGAAGCTCCGTCGTGTCTTCAATGGAGATCACGCGGTCATTCGGCGTCAGCTGTACCAGCGCATCGAGGATGGCGTTCACTAGAGTTGTCTTTCCGCTACCGGTGGAACCGACAACCAGAATGTTTTTTCTCGCGCGCACCGCGGCGCGGATGATATTTCCGTGCGGTAGCCCGGCAAGTGAACCGGCGAAACCGTCGCCCGGCTGACTTCGGTTTGCGGCGTCGCCCTTTATGGTGAGAATCTGCCGCGATTCGTAGTCTTCCAGGGTAAGAATCCTCTTCGGTCGCAGGCGAATGGCGAAAACCGGCCTGCGAACCACGGGAGGAACAATCGCTTCGAAACGGCTGCCGTCTATCGGTAACTCCGTTTCGAGGATTGGGTGTTCATGGTTCAGGACTGTGCCGCGCCAGGCGGCCACCGTCCCGAGAGCGCTCGCCGCTGCCGTCGGAGGCATTTCTCCGACCTGCACGAATCCTTCGCCCATGCGCTTTACCCAGAGCGTCGAATCCGGATTGAGCAAGATGTCTTCTGTACTATCGTCGGCGAGAAGTTTTAGAACAATATCACCGAATTCCCTGCGCAGTTTTACTTCTAATCGTTGGCTATGTTCACTAATAACTACTCCTGCCTCGCGAATATTTGATTTATTGATTTCTTGTGCTAACATTTCCGCCAGAGGGCGGGAACTCTGCCAATTCGCACCCTCTTAAGGAGGGGCGTGCCGCTGGCCTTTCCGAACACGAGGCGCGGAAAATTTCGCGAGCGAATGAACGCATGAAGTCCGAAATTGAGAGGGCAGAGGGTCCATGCAATACGTAACAATTCCGTTCGGCTTTGAAGGTTTTTCTCCTCAGGAACAAGAGGCAATAGTGCCGATTTGCATCCAGCGAACTGACCGGCTTGGCAAGGAGATCGAATGGGGCTGGTTTGAGGCGGTTTCGGAGGTTCAGGAGGGGTTGAGGAGACTTGCCCGATCCTGGCTGGAAGACGTTTGGCGGGTTTCCGAGCTAGCTGAAGCCTCGGTGCATACGCTTTGGTATCGCCACGGTGCGAATCTCGGAGATAGCCCGGCGGGGCGTATACTCGTCCAGGCCCGTTGGCACGCCAAAGACCTTCGTGCGGGGAGCTGGCAAAGCCGTCGTGGCGTGGCGGTCGGACTGGAAGGGCTCGACGAATTGGTCCGATCCCGGGTCCTGACCGATCCCACTGCGTACGAAGGCCTGTATCAGAAGGAGATGTATTTCAAGGATCTGGCCGAGCACCTTAACGATGCCGGGCAGATAGAGGTGAGTCGGATGCTCGCTCTGGTTCGCGACGGACGATCGTGGGGTGAAGTCGGGGAGGAACTCGCGAAGGATCCCGACGCGCTGCGGATGAAGTTCCGCCGATGGGTCGGTCGTTTTCTGCAGGGTCCCCTGAAGTCGTCAGCCCGGAATCCGGTGTAAGCGTGAACGATAGGCTTTCGGTGGGTCGGGGGTTCCGCTGCCATAATGTGTGGAGTTAATGGCCGAGACCCCGGAGCAAAAGTACAATCGCATTGCGGCGGCCGTTCAACAGACGATCCTGAACAACTTCCCGAATCCCAATCGGGTGGGGTGTCCCGGAGATGCTCGGGTTCGGGAGGTTGCTGCGCGAACGGCGATCGTCGAGGATGATGATTGGCAGCACATTACGCACTGCTCGGAGTGTTATCGGGACTTTCTCGCCGCGAAGGAACAGATCCGCCGGTCTGGGCGTCGGGCCAGGACGTTGGGGCTGATCGGCGGAACTGCGTTACTGGTTATTGCCGCCGCAATCGGGGGTTATCGATACCTCTCTGAGCGAAGACCGAGTGATGGCGCCGCCGTGATTTCCTACGCCGCGGCAACCTTAAATTTGCGAGACGTTTCGGAGGTGCGCGGAATTGATAAGCCGGTTCGACGGGAGATTCCGACGCTGCCCAAACGTGCGCTTGAGTTGAAAGTCGTGCTTCCATTCGCCAGTGAAGCAGGTGCGTATCAGTTCGAGCTCACAAACGGCGGGGGGAGCATTGTCGCGAGAGGTTCGGCAGATGCTGTTATTCGAGACGGAAACACCGTATTCACAAGGCGCGTCGATTTGAGCGGACTGACCACTGGCTCATACAAGTTTGCTTGGCGCCGAGAGCCCTTTGACTGGGTCTCTACCTCGGTGCGAGTAGAGTAGCCTGTCTGTTTTTGGGCGGCAGTCGGGAACTGAGATGCTGACGTCCACGACGCTCATCAATTGATTTGATGGTGCGCTACGGGCACGCAGCGCCGGTGTTTTCAATCACAATGAACCGAGGACTTCCTGAGCCCGATGTAGTTGCGTGTCTCGACCGTTGAGATGTTCCTGAGGCGACCACGGTTCTTTCACATCCGGTTCGATCCCGCGCCCCTCGAATCTGTTACCGTGCCAAGTAATATATGCAGCCTTCGGCATAATCACCATGTACCCGGACCCCGTCTTGAAACCGGAACCGGGAATCAGCCGACCGGCGGTTTCAGTGCCCACAATGGTGGCCAAATGATTCTCCTTCGCAAATGCCGTGACCATCTCGCCGGCACTGACGGTGTGCTCATTGACGAGAATCACGATGCGACCATGCCACTTTTGTTCTGCCGAGCCTTCGGAGATCAGCAAGAATGACGGGTCACGGCGGGCGTATTTGAGCATCATTGTCGCGATCGCAAGGAAATTCGGGCGATCTGTGGGAAGGCGATCTACCGCTTTCAGGTTTTCCTTTGTATATCCGTTCTCCGCCATCCTGCGGGATAGAGTGTAGCCGATCGGCAGCTTTTTCGGCGTGAGATGGCTCATCAGCCGGAGCACCCCGAGCCCGCCGCCGAGGTGTCCGCGCAAATCCAGGATCAGGCGGTCGCATTGGGCAAAGCCCTTCACCGCGGCATCGATTTCGCGTGCCACGTCGAGCCCAAGCAGGCCCGGAAGAATGGACACCTTCAGGTATCCGATCGAATTCGGAAGCACCGACGAGATGACCGCTTTCGGCTCGGAATAAGGTTGCTTGCGCGAGCGCGGCGCCGGAATATTTAGGTCCAGGTGGGCGGTGCCGGTCGGGCGGTCCACCTTAATTCGCGTCGTCGTTCCCATCGGGAACATCGGTTGTTCCGGGGGCGCGATCCGTGCGCCCTCAATCTGAGTGAGCACGTCGAGCGGCTTTAAGCCCGCTTTGTGCGCTGGGCCGCCTTCGTGGACATCCTGAACAACCCATCGAAATCCGTCGACCGTTTCAACTTTTCTGAAATTCGCGCCGATCGCGAGTCGCGCAGGTACCCGCCGCACCGATTGATGAAAGAAGCCTGTGTGGCTGGTCCCGAGACTCCTGACAAGATCGTGCATCGCCAGTTCGAAGACCTCGGGATTTTCGATCGACACGATCCGCTGACGCTCGCGTTCCGCGCGCTCGGGCCAGCCGGAGCCGTTGAACCCGGGATCGAAATAACTCCGGAGGATGGTTTGCTCCGTTCTATCGAAAATTTTGGTGCGCTGCGGCCGACTGAGCCGCTCTGGTCTGTTGAAGGATTTTTCTCGTGCCATCTCCAATTACCGTGAAGCCAGACCAAAAATACGGCTTGGCATCCTCGCCGAACTCTGCAAGCATCTCTGTCTGGGCGGCCTGCAACGATTCCGCGACTGTCCCGCCAGACGCGATGTGCTTGTAAAAACGGGCCATCAGTGTCGCGGTTGTTCGATCATCCACATCCCAGAGACTGGCGACAACACTTCGAGCGCCAGCCACAAGGAAACTTCGGGCGAGATTCATCACGCCCTCTTCCCCCTGGAGTCGCCCGGCGCCTGTTTCACATGCCGAGAGCGTCACGAGGTTGGCCGCCAGATTCGATCGCCTGATCTCTCTCGCTTGCCAGAAACCGTCCTCTGACCCACTGTCTGGCGCAAGGACGAGACCCGCGCGATCAGGTTCGACGAAATCGCTCACGCCGTGCGCGGCTACATGGATGATCTGGAATTCCCAAAGAGGCTCAGATTTCAGAGCACTCTCCGAGGCGCTTGATCCTGTAAGCACGACGCTGCTTTTCCCAAGCGCAAGCGCCGCGGCAGAAACTTCCTCATCAGCGTACGGCAGTGGACTCAAATTGAAGGGACGATCGCCGAACGATGCCGCGCGTTTGGGGACGATCTTGGTCGTCGCGGCGACGGTTTCGTCTGGACTGAACGCGACTCCCAAAAATGCACGTGGCGGCGTGATGGAAGCAGCAATCGATCGCAGCCGCTGGAAAACCGTCGCCGAGGGCGCAGATGCGATCTGAACTGATTTCACCCAGTATCGTCCCTGTTCGTCCCGCAAAGACGCGAACGGAACGAGATGAAGAGAACCGTCCGGAACAATGGTGACTGCCTTCGGATGTGTGGATATTGCCGGACCCACTGCCGTGTCGAACAGGGTCCTTGCCAGTTTTGAGGAGTCCTCCCTTGAGCGGACGGCCTTAGCGTAGGCCTGCGCCAGCTTTTCTATTTGATCCCGCGGCGGAAGCGCATGAACTTTAACGTGATCCGCCGTTATCTCGAACGCGTATGAGTGGTCACGATCGGTAAGAACGTATTCGATAACAGCTTCGTCCCGGTTAAGTACCCGCCGAATTGCGGCTAAAGAGGCAGGCGTCACAAACGCGGTAACCTCTCCGCGGTCGCGAGCGTAGTCTACCGGAGCCAACTGGTCGTAGATCCGGTCCAGTCTTGCCAGAAGCCTTTTCGTTTCCGCCGGAGTGTTCGACGGCTTTCGCAGGTCGCGTTGTACTCTCGCCAGTTCAAGATCGGGACCGCTTTCGCGCAAGGCGGATTTGGAGTCGCCGTGCGAACGCATCGAGTCCGCGAGTGACCGGCCTCGCGCAGATTCGACAATTTCGAACGCTCTGGCCGGGTCATGCGTGGTCAGGAGAG
>Ga0206900_1092_pt1 | contig 23388 bp, 12 predicted proteins | sample Alteio_BWOrgHeat_46_FD_153235 | JGI IMG/M metagenome (GOLD analysis project Ga0206900, IMG submission 153235) | Enriched cells from forest soil in Barre Woods Harvard Forest LTER site, Petersham, Massachusetts, United States -... | ecosystem: Environmental > Terrestrial > Soil > Temperate forest >... | reverse complement strand
CGCTTCCCGCTACTACGCTGGCAAAACCAGGATCCACAGATAGAGAATTGGCATTGAAGGCGGGGTATGCCTTTTGCATGCTCGGTAGGTCAGCGTATGCGCCGTTGATATAACAATAAGTACCTCCCAGGCTGAAATAATCATTATAGTCACATTTGGTGAGAAAACTAGTTGAAGTTGTATAAAATGCATAGGCATTAGAACTTGCCTTGTACACAATATTGTCTCTTACATCAGCTGCACTGAGTATATATAAGGCATAGCCTGCAGGAGCGGTAAAATATATCGAGTTATGCCACACATTCACGTTGGGGCTACCGGTAGTGTACAACCCGTATGCCGTTGAAAAATAATTGGATACGATCATATTGTTTGCCACCAGCCCGCCACCCGATGCACCATTGATGATAATACCAACTTGTGCAGGACCACTTATATTGTTACCAGTCACCGTACAATTACCAGAGTTATACACATAGAGGCCCTGCACGGTACCCGTGGTGATGGGCCTAAGGATGCACCTGTTGTTCATGGCTATGCAATTGGTATTGTACCAAAAATTGGCGGATTGGCCATAGGTATTCGTTATCGTATTATTGATTACCTGGTTGCTGGCACAAAATACCGAAGCTGATGTTCCCGTAATCATAATACCAATGGACCCACCATCAATGAGATTATTGTTTATAACGTTGTAATTGCCATTGTTGCCACAGGATGAATAGGTTGTTCCGCACACACCAATATTTATCATCGATGTGGGGATGGCTGACACACTCTGCTTTGATATGCAACTGATGATGGTGTTATAACTGGCCCCGGCACACATTTGTATATTGAATGCATTTGTGGTACCCGTATTCAGTATTGTCATATGCTTCAATGTGACATAATTGGTACCGTTTATTCTAAAGGTTGCAGGAACAGACGCGCTACCCGTATAGGTGATTGTGACTTTAGTGGAATCAAGCCCATCGAATGTAATGGTATTGGTAGCCGAGGTACCTTGAACATTGTCCATAGAAACCGTCTCACTATAGGTACCTGGTGAAACAGTGAATTTTACCGGCCCGCATACACCATATTGGTTCAGGGCGGCAATAGCAGTTCCAAAAGTGGCAAAATTTGTGGTTCCGCTCCCAGAAGGGTTTATGGTGTACCCACCAGTGAGCGCAGGAGAAATATTGTTCAAGCTAAGGGTATCGTCAGTAGGGTCTGCATCAGTACTGGAATTGGGGCTGGAAGTCCAGACTTTCAGGCTATGGGTGGCTCCCGCCGAAAATGACTTTGTGCCCAGGGTAATAATAGTATCTCTCCCTGCCGGTATGCTATAAGGCCAGCTCACGGCAGTTTGCCCAACCCCATCAAAGCTCCAGTTTACATTCACCGAAGTCAAGGCGTTGCTGCCAAGGTTTGCAGCGCGTACTTGTATCCCGAAACTGCCATTACAGAAATATACCGGAGATACCAAACTGGTTATCCCCGCATTGTTGCTCGCAGAGGGTGAGATATCCATACCAAAATCATACATGTTCTGGTCAGCGCTTCCGGTAGCATCCGTAGCCAGAGCTGAATATATCCTGTGCCTACCCAAAGAGGTATTGCTTACATAACTCATATTATTGCCCCCAGTGAGGCCAGTATGGGTTACCTGAACGATGAGTGTTTTGGTAGGGTCGTATAAAAATGGAGTGGTCAATGTGATTGGGCACCATACGGCTGCATTCACTCCAAAGGTGGTGGTGGGTGCCGTGTACACTGTTTTAAGCCCTGCAGTGGTATAGGTACCTCCTGTAACGGCAGCAGTGGTTTGCCCCATGGTTATTTGCAGGTTGGTGATGGTGGTAGGGTTATTCACTGAGGTGAACCGGAAATAGATCTTTTTGATATAGCCTGCTACGGGGGCTTTGGTAAAATCCTTGGCTGCATAATCCAGCTCCACTTTATAGTCCGATCCGGTACCGGAATAGACAATTTGGTTGAATGGGTAAGTGGCGCCACCGGCTGTGGAAGCCGATGCATTGTTTACGTACCCTTGTCCTTTTGCTGAAAAAGAAACTGCGGTGAGTACCCATAAAAAAATGAGCCCAAACCGTGTGAGCTTTAGCAGCTGCCTGCCATTTTTGAATTCAAAAATCGTGTTCATAATCGTAATTGTAAAATGTACCTTAATCCGTTTGACAAAAAAATCCCTATGCCTCCCAAGCATATGTGCAAGTAAACCTTGATGGCAGTACCTTACCCACTATAGCAAAGGAACCTGCTTATAAGGGTTTATACAAGCGTAAACTGATAAGTGCCGTACTTGAATTGATAAGTGAAGTGAAATTGGGCGAGAAGGAATGGCCGTTGCCAGACTTAGGTCCTTACCCGTCTCAGGAACTCTTCTTTTTTCCGAATGCTCACATCCACCATTGTCCCGTCATTCATTATCACATATCCGCCGCTGCCCTTGATGTATTTTTTCACCTGGGCGAGGTTGATGATAAATGAATGGTGAATCCTGATAAAATCTTCAGGATCAAGCATGTCTTCATATTCCTTCAATGATTTTGAAACCATTATCCTTTTATTGCCTTCCAAGTGGAATACAGAATAGCTCCCATCTGCTTCAATTTTCACGATCTCATTGAGGTCCACAAAAAACAGGCCTTCCAAGGTGGGCAATGCGATTCTTTTCATTTTGGCCTTTGGGCTTGCCAGGCTGCCCAACAATATATCCAGGCGTTCCTGCATATTGTGATGCATTCGCTTTTCCAACACCTTTTGTACGGCAGCTTTCAGCTCGAATGGATTTACGGGCTTCAGCAAATAGTCTATGGCAGCATACCGGAAGGCTTTTACTGCATAGTGATTGAAAGCGGTAATGAATATGATTTCAAAATCCCTTTTCTCCAGTTGGCTCAGTATTTCGAAGCTCATGCCATCGGTTAGCTCCACGTCCAAGAAAACCAGTTCGGGGTTTATGCGGGGGATGAGTGTCAATGATTCAGCAATAGACCCTGCCGTACCTACTATATCCAATTCTGGGCATTGGTCTACAAGTATGCTGGTCAAAACATTTATATTTCTTTGCTCGTCATCCACTATCACCGATCTCATCATGCCTCAGTACAATGTTTGCCCACAAGTTATACCTTTACTGTGGGAAATCGATCATCACCCTGGTGCCAGTCTCTACATCCTGTTCATTTATAATGTCTTGGACTTCAAAATTTATTTTGGCTTTGTTTGCAGCATTGTACATAACTATGCGCTCGTTAATGATTTCCATGGCAGATGAGTGGTGCTCACTCTCTTTCTGCGATTTCATGAGCTCGGATTGTTTGCGGCCAATACCATTGTCTTCTATCACACAATGAAGGCTAAACGCACCTGTATCGACGTGTTTTAGGGAAAAGCTTACCGTTAATTTACCACCCGGCCCCCGTTTGGCCAAACCATGCAGAATGGCATTTTCAATAAACGGCTGCAATACCATGGATGGCAACTGCGCCTGTGAACGGTCAATCTCAGGATCAACGGACAGTTCATATTCAAAGCGTTTGTAAAAGCGAAGTTGCTCCAATCGAATATAATATTGCAAAAACTCAACCTCATCATGCAGTGATACAGATTGCTTTCGGCTGTTGTCCAATATCATACGCATAAGCCTTGCAAAATCGGCCAAATAGGCACTTGCCTCGTACTTTTGGTTATTGAGAACAAAATCCTGAATCGAGTTCAGTGAGTTGAAAATAAAATGTGGGTTGAGCTGTGCCCGCAAAGCCTGCAACTCTATTTTCAGGTTCTTTTGCTTGATCATTTCTTCGCGCCTGATTCTCCGCAAACGCAACCATAGTATCAAAATGATCAATGCTATAATCAATACGTTCACTAATGCGATAAACCAAGATTGAAGCCAGAAAGGGGCATTGATATGAATCTTTAACATGGCAGGTTCTCCGTTCCATTCTCCCGCTCCGTTTTGGGTTTCCACTTCAAAAAAATAATCCCCGTAAGGAAGTGAAGGCAAGGATACCGATGATGCCTGGGTATAGTTCCATTCTGAAGTCTTGGATAAACGGTACCTGTAATTCACTGGCCCAAAACTGCTGAACGATATGCCTGTGTATCTTATTTCGACATTGTTATCCCGATACGACAATGCATGACTTCTGTTCAAATCCAAACTTCTATGATTCACCAACATGGCCGTTATATAAGACAAAGCCGGTGGCAGTTTTTTGCTGTTGTTGTATACAGGACTGTTTATCAACCCAATATTGGTTGCCATCCATATCGTGCTGTCCTTTATCATCAAATCGTTTACCTCGCATACAGGGATATTCTCCTTGGCAATAGCTGAAAACACGACATCCCCATTGGCAGAAATCGTGTAATTGATACGTGTAACCCCAGATCCATTTGCTGCAAAAACCGTTTTGCCCACAAAAGCCAGGCGTTTTACATTGTCACTCAGCAGGCCATCTTTTTGGTGGAGATGAAATGTCCGTTTTCCTGAAATGATAAATATCCCGTTATTGCGCGTAGCCGCCCAAATAGTGCCTGCCAACCCTGACTTCAAATCGTTTATGGCAGAAGCATATTCAGGCTTCAGCTCAGCAATGGACTGCATTTTTGAATTTCGATAGACATATAACCCCTTTTCGGTTCCAACAAGCAAGCTATCGCCAGATTCAAGGAGGGAATACATTCTCACCACATCATTGAACCGGTACCTCACATTGAATTTGTTGTTTTTGTATTCAGCAAGGTGATAGGCGCCCCCAATCCATATGGATCCTGAATGTGATACGATTGCCGATTTGAACCAGCTCAGGGAATCACTGTAATATGTGAATTTGCCATTTTCATATATGGCCATATTATTGCCGCCTATGATCCAGGTCCTTTTATTGATATCAGGGAATATCCCATAAAAACTCCTGTTGCTGTTCATTTTAAATTCAGGAATGGCTTTGAAGGATTGTCCGCTTTGGTCAAACTTGTAAAGCGTTCCATTAATGCTACCGGCCCATATTTCACCTGTGCTTGATGTACCCAATTTTACCATGTTGGTATTCTCAGATGCATCGGTATGATTGTAGATAATGGTCTTCGCAGCATGTATCATAAATACGCCCTGCCCTACCGTTCCCAACCATATGTCATCCTCTCGGTCTTGTATGGCATCAGAAAAAAAAATTTTATCAAAGAATATTTTGAAATTGCCTTGAAGTTTTCCGTTTTCAAAAAACAATACCCCTTTCGCCGTGGACACCCATATATTTTTATCCCTGTCTTCCAAAACGTTCATTACGGCATTGTTTTGCAAATAATCGCAAGCAAAACTCTGCAATACCTTATCGCCTTTATAAATTACCAAAAGTGAATTATCAGCTACTATAACCTTCTCCCCTGCAGTGTTTAGTGTTTGCATAAGGGAATAAATATGATTGTTTCGCGTACCGGTAATTTTCAACATCAATTCACCTAAATTGAAATTGCTTTCGGAATTTTCAAAATCCCGTCCGTTAAAACTTATGAGGTCCGAATTTTTTGCAAAAAAAGAAAGCATGCCCCCCTCATTTATCCAGGGCAGGGATACATTCGAAATCCTAAAATGCAGGTGATTTTCAAAATACTCATTCCCAAAAACACGCACTGAATCCCTTGTGTTTATTTGCTTTATACATTCATTGTTGTAAAACCAGATATTGCCCTGACGGTCTTCATTGAATGAAGACACCGATATGCCCATATCCAGCCGCTTAAGAAAACTGTCAGTTGACCCGCTATGGATAATTCCATCCAGGAAAAACGAAAGTTTCCCGTTTAAGCTCATGAACCATATCCGCCCTTTGGTATCCTCTTTAACTTTTAGGATAAAATTGTCAGGCAGGCCGTCAGCCGTTGTAAATACCTTAAAACTCGTGCCATCAAACCGGCTCACCCCATTATTGCTGCAGAACCACATGAAACCCTTATGGTCCTGACAAAGGCCATACACCGTACTGCTAGGCAAACCATCGTTTGCTGAATAATTTTTATAGAGAGGCGTTTGCGCGCGGACCCCGGTAACGACCAATAAAAACCACAAGCAAATCCCCAACTTCAACATTATCCTCATAACAAAGCCAAAGATAGGGCACAAGCCCTAATAATATAGCTCTCACGGCACAATAATAAGAGCTGCTATAGGTAGGCGATCTATCCTCGTGACAAATGTTTGTTGTCTACTGCACGTGGCCTGGTAGTATCTGAGGTGGAATAAGCATTCAAAAGGAGGGAAATTGCATCGACTAAGACTACAAATAATTTATTTTCAATACATTAAATCCGTATCTCACCAAAAGCACCTAAATTTCCCAAAGTGTTAAATTAGCGATTGCCAACCAAACAATACCTAGCGAATATTACGATGCTACCTGATGAAAATCATATTATGAAAACAATGGGACACCTACTTTTGCACCAACGCCTTGATATGTTGTGTCAACATAATGGATTTTCAATATAAGACCATGAGCATAAAATATATAAGCCCAGAAGAAGCCGTTCAACTTGTGGAAAGCGGAAACAGGGTATTCATCCATGGCTGCGCGGCTACGCCACTCACATTAGTCAATGCATTGCTAGCCAGGGCCGGAGAGATTGACAACGTGGAACTGACATCCATCAGTTTGTACGGCAACCTAGAATGGAACAAACCCGAAGTTTTGAAAAGTTTTTACCTGAACTCCTTGTTCGTATCTGACAATATCAGGGAATGGGCCAACAGTGAATATGGAGGCTATGTACCCATATTGCTAAGTGAGATCCCCCAATTGTTCGATCGGAAGGTTTTGCCGTTGGATGTTGCCTTGATCCAGGTTTCACCGCCAGACCAACATGGGTATTGTACCTTGGGCACATCAGTGGATGCCACAATGAGCGCCGTGAGAAACTCAAAGAAGATTATAGCCCATGTGAACCCTAAAATGCCCAGGGTGCTGGGCGATGGGGTGATCCATAGCTCTGCCTTTACGGCTGCCATTTGGCAAGAAGCTGAGATCATAGAGGTTGACTATTCATCTATGTGCAATGCTGTCACTGACCAAATTGGCGCGCACATTGCAGAACTTATCGAAGATGGCGCCACCCTGCAAATGGGCATCGGGGCGGTGCCTGATGCAGTTTTGAAATGTTTGGGCAATCATAAAGGGCTGGGCATACATTCTGAAATGTTTTCGGATGGGATATTGCCTTTGGTAGAAAGCGGTGTGATAACCAATGAACATAAAAAGATAGAACGTGGAAAAATCATCAGCTCGTTTATCTTGGGTACCCGAAAAATCTATGACTTTGTTGACAACAATCCTGATGTAAACTGCATGGAAGTTGACTACGTGAACGATAGCGACATCATACGTAGGAACCCCAAAGTGGTTGCCATCAACAGTGCCATAGAAATTGACCTCACCGGTCAGGTATGCGCTGATTCCATCGGCACTTACCAATATTCCGGTATAGGGGGGCAAATGGATTTCATGCGAGGTGCGGCACTGTCAGAAGGCGGCAAGCCGATCATTGGCATGCCCTCCACCACCAAAAACGGGCAATCCCGGATTGTGCCACTATTGAAACAGGGTGCCGGGGTGGTCACCACGCGCGGTCATATCCACTATATTGCTACGGAATACGGCGTGGTGAACCTGTACGGCAAAAACATGAACCAACGGGCCAAGTTGCTCATCAGCATTGCCCATCCAGACCATCGCGAGATGTTGGAGAAAGCGTACTATGAGAGATTTGGGAAGACCGTGAAATAATGAGCATTTTTAAAAATGAGACACCCTTCCTGAACCTGAAATACTGCTGTTCACCACTGGGTTGCCATCATACATTACATCACCGCTACCCGAAATATGCACATCCAGGCTTTTGATGGCATACACTTTGGCATTGCCAGACCCACTGATGTTGGCAGATACGGTTGCTGCATGGATGTTCTGTAGGTTGAGGTTGCCACTTCCACTGATGGCATCTGATTCCGACGCCAAGGTATCTCCGGTTACATTGATATTGCCAGCTCCACTTATTTCGGCATCCAGGTTTTGAGCGGCCAGAGATGACAGGGTCATGTCACCAGACCCACTGATATCCAGACTGATATTGCTTACCTTTAGCGGTTGTTGCACCAAAACACGCCCAGAACCGCTCAGAGACAGGCCAGTGACCGTGGGCATGGTGACATTGAACACGATATTGTTGTGCACGCCCAACGATATGTTGTTCACAAACCTGATCTGAAGCACCCCATTCACAATGTTTGTCTGTATCTGATCAATGATATTCTGTTGGGCCTGTACCTCTACCTTGAAATCAGTGCCTTGGTTGATAAAAACATCCCCGTCAATCCCATTGTCAACGGACGTAAAACCAGAAAGGCTATAATCCTTGACCACAGTTGGCCCATCACCCGCAATTTTGGTGCATGATGAACAACCACAGACAGATACGGCCAAGAACACGATTAAAATCATCTTTTTCATAATGTAATTTTTTAGTTTGTTATTATGTGAAGACAACTCATGTGCTAAGTGCCCCTATGTGGGGGTGAAATATTTTTTGGGGAGGCCAAATAAAAAAGGGCATTCTGAAAATAAAGAATGCCCTTTTTATGAAGTATGTTTTTATGCCTATGGCTGGGCAATCACAAACTTATTGTTGCTGATATTTCCGTTCACTTCTATACGCATATCATATATACCTGGGCTTAACCCCAAAGTCCTGAAACCTGCGGCATTGTCCCCCTGCTTGAAATCTTTGTCAATATATGAGATCACTTTACCGTTTATATCCACAATGCTAATATGAGCCTTTTGATCTTTGCTCGCATTATAATACAAGAATATATCGTCTCCTTGTTTTACCGGGTTGGGATATACTTTTGAGGCATCCTTTTCAAATGAACCGTCTTTTACTGACATGGTAAGTGGCCCTGGACCTGGAGGTGAAATATGATAGAAACCTATATCATCAACGGCAAAATCATTTCCCGGTTGCAGGCCTTGTTTTATGATCATATCCAGTTCCACGCTACCGGTAGTGGTGGCAGAATATATACCGGCAATATTTATCCACCCGTCACTTGCGTTCAAGTTATCCTCTTCGGCAATCAATTGCCCGGTCATACCACCCACCTTTACTTGTAGGCTAGGCCGGGTTGGGTCATTGGGTGATACATTCAGCCCCCAGGCACAAAGTATGTATTTTTCGCCGGCCATCACAGGAACGGTTTGGTACCAGGCACGCAGGTCTGCTGTCATGGAACCCGTACCCACCAAAATATCGCTTCCATTGCCTGTATGGTCCAATCCCACCCAAGTAGGATTCACTGTGGCCGCATTGGTGACCAGAGCATAATCCCCCATACCGAAAGGCGGTCCGGTGATCACACATTGCGGGCTAAGATCACTACTGAAGTAAGCTGTGCCGCAACCGACTACCGTACTGAAATCCATATCAGTAGTCAATGAAGGCCCACCACTGCCCGGGTCTGCACATGATGCAGTGACATTGCAAACAGTATTTACGTTCATGGTAACCGGAGTTAATGTCATTTGATCATAAGTGAGCAATATATTTGCTGACGTCATATCAGCCTGCCCAAAATAATCCATGATATCTATACTATTGGTTTGGATATCCTTTACACTCAGGGTTGGTATTTCTTCGCATCCCGTACTGCCCACATTGTTTGTGCGCACCAAGTTCATATCTGATAAAGGATCAGGCGGGGTGCTGGATTCAGGGCCATTTTGATGCGAATATGCCAATACATATTCTCCCCCGGGCATGATAATAAAATTGCCGGGGTCATCTTCCATGGTACTTCCAGGCGTAAAAAAGGTTTTCTGGTCCAAAAGGGATGGTGGGTTCATCACCGATTTTGCCATGCATACATCTACCATCGTGGTCGGATTGTTCACATCCATCATATATACGATTTGGCCAGCGGCATTCATCTTGAGGTATTTACCGTTTTCATCTGCGGTACTACCAATAACCTTAGACCACTGAACCACACCATCCCCATCAATTTCAAAAACATATGCATCATTCCCTCCATACCCATTGGTGGAATTGGTAGAACCAAATACCAAAAAATTGCCATCCGGTGCTTGTATCAGGTCACTTCCATATTCTGTGCTGTTATTGTCTTTTTTGCCCACCGGATAATATTTGTTTACCCAGGTAAGTGTTCCGTCAGATGCCAGCCTCATCACCAGTATATCATCGCCTGTGCCAGATATTACCGTTGAATTGTCTTTTATGTATCCCGCAATCATATAACCGTTATCCGCAAGTTGGATTACTTTCAAGCCTTCATTGTCACCCAGGCCAAACAAATAGGACCATTGAAGGGTAAGGTCGCTCTTTGTCTTTACCAAAAATGTATAAGTTCCAGGTACAAATGTGCCTCCTGGTTCTTCCAATGACCATGATTCTGACATGCCTACCGCTATGAAACCTTTATCCTTGGTTTGCTGAATGCAGAAACCGCGATCGCAGTTGGCGGCATTGCCATAAGTGGCGCTATGGACTATAGCCCCAGAAGTATTTGTTAAAAGTATCGCCATGTCATCGTTCGGGCAATAGGCAGGCTCTGCAGCTATACCTGTAGATATATAACCCGTTTGATGAGTCAATGGTACACAAGGATCGCTATGGCTTGTCGCAAATACCGGGTTTGTATAATACAACATACCTTGATGCCCCAAAGTAGAAGTCGGGTCATTGATATATACGTTTGACCACACCACATTTCCAGCATCGTCAGTTTTCACGAGACACATGTCCTGTGGGTCAGGTGCGTTATCTGTAGAACCTGCCATCAAGAACCCGCAATCGTCTGATCTGGTGATGCATCTCACATCATCATGGAGTGGCAACACAGTAGTACCATGATCATATTTATCCTCAAAGGGTTTGGGTTTGGGTTCCACATTCACGGTAATCGTTTCTATTCCTGAACAACCATGTGCCGTAGTGACCGTTATTGTATAATTAGTAGTCACTGTGGGGGATAATACAGGAAAAAGGGCATGGGGATCACTTATTGAACTTGGATTAGAAGGACAAGTCCAGAGATAAGTCCATGGATCCCCCAGTGATTGATCCATCCCTAACAATATAGGTACAACAGATTCCTTATAACAAATATTATAGCTGTTGCAAAATGCAAAATCGGGGTGATCTTCTACAATATTGGTTGTTGCAGAAGCTGAGCAACCTTCCTCATTGGTCACCACCACGGTATAGCTTTCTGGTTCGGCTGTAGGGCTAACATTCACGCTGGATGCCGAAGAAAAATAGCCAGAAACGGTATTTGTCCATGAATAGGTTGCCCCCGGCTGGGCAGGATCAACAACGGGGCTCAGATTCACGGGTCCGGTGCAAAAATAGGATTCCAGGGGCAGGCTCACCGTAAAAGACCCTGATATAGTCACAGTTACCGATTTTGTGTCTTGGCAACCCGTTGTCGTGTTGGTAGCCGTAACCGTATAAGTAGTGGTTGTACCAGGAGATACTACGGGGCTTTGTAAAGAAGAAGTGAAGCCGGATGGGCTAGATACCCAAGCGTATGACATAGTGCCGGTTTGGGTAGGTGACACAACCGCGTTCAATGTGGATGAGCCGCCACAGGATATGGTGGTAGGACTTGCCGAGGCCGTCACCGCTAATGAACTAACATCAACTGTCTGATCCGCTGATTTGGTACAGATCACATTTCCAAATCTAGAGTTCGTTACCGTAAGGTGATAGGTAATGTTTGAGGTTGGGTTTACGGTAATAGAACTGGTGGATGCTGTAAATCCAGAAGGGGTAGAAGTCCAAGAATAAGTCATCATGTCATCAGATGATGCACCTGTGATTGTGGGAGTTATGGTGACTCCTCCTCCGTTGCAATTATACATGGTAGATCCTAATGACACTTCTAAGTCCTCGACGGTTACGGTCACTTCATCATATATGGGACAAACGTCTACATCATTATCCGTCATCGTCACTTTGTACGTAGTGGTGGCAGTAGGGCTTACCGTCGGTTGTGAGCCATCGGTGTGCCCATTGGGATCACCCGTTTTGCATAGATAGGTAAAGGTACCATCACCATTGTCAATTTCCCAGGTATAACTAAATCCAGAGGTTACCAGGTTTGGGCCAAGTTTTATGCTGCTCCCTTTGCAGATGATGGGGTCATGTACGGCGTCCCAACCGTCAATGAAGGCAACATATTGGTTATTGTACCCCGTCCAGCTACCGGAAGTGAACCCCCAATAGATATTTTGAGCCTGAGTGGCGGAGAAATAATCAGGTAAGTTTAAATTTATAGATACCCGTGGAGTGGACATATCCTCAAAATATACCTCAAATAGGGGATCTGAAGTACTGGTACCAGGAACCCAGTGAAAGCGGACCTTGTGGCATTTGCCATCATCTATGTTTTTTGGGTTACCGCTACCGTCAAGCCAGGCAGCAACGGGTTGGTGGCTTGGCATCAGGCTGAAATTTTCGTTGGCCATCACTCCATTTTTCCTGATATCGATATGATCTACCTCATTTCCTTCATTGGGGTCGTCAGTAGGACTATAACCGCTAGGTATGAATTCGTTTTTCACGCTGGTGTAAGTGTTCCACCAAGTGTCGAATTCCACAGCCACTGATGGTGTGATTGCCACGGCACTACCGCCAAACAAACCGTAGCCGATACCGCCTCCGCCGCTACCGATTATGGTACCGGCAGTATTCGGGTTGGAAGCCTGCATCACAAATGCGATACCATCTGCACCCATGCCACCGATATCGTCGCCAAAATTCATCCAGAAAGTATAATCAAAGCCTTTGCTAAGGTCTGTAGGCTTCATATTCCAGAATGAGCCTTTGTTTTCCGTATTGGTATTTATCGCCGGCAATACCTGATAATAATTACCACCTATTTGATATGCACTGACCCCATAATCACCAAAGGTGTACTGGGCTTTAAGCTCAGGGGATAAAAAAAGTAGGCAGATCATCCCTAACGGGACCAGCAAACGGTTTCGAAGACAAACCCATGGTTTTTTTCTCTTTGTTCCAGTTTTTGAACAATAAAAGACACTGTTTTTTTTTGGTTTCATACTTGCTAACATTTAGTTATTAATTGTTTATCGCTAATAACCAAATCTAGCAAACGAAGGCGACGGCATTGGGCTGAATGTTTGAACGGTACGTTTTTCGTAGTGAATTACCGGTTTGCTTGAGGCAGCGGGATTTTGAACTACGGAATACTCCCTGAAAATCATGTAAAACGGAATTGTATAAAAACCCATCAAAATCAAAAATCCAAAGAATATAAGACCTTCAAAAAGTACATCAAACTCATTAACAAGGTTAAAAAGGAGGAAATGAATAGGGTTTGGAATACAAATACTGGGAGGCAAAAAATTGCATAAGAACATTAATTCCATGATTCAAAAGCTACAATGATAGCCGGATCAATTTTTTCTTTGTTGCCTAAAATATGTTCCCTTATTTCTTCCAAAACTATTTTGAAATTTTTAGCTTCTGAATCATTCGTTAAAAGCCTGCTTACTTCAATTGCGCTTTCCTTTGGAAGCCACAAGAATGCTTCAAAACTTAATCGATTTAGCGTTTTTGCAAACTCAGCACTGGGAGGATAATTTGCGAATTGTTTCTTGCCCGCATATATCCACTCAGAAATGAATTCTGCAATGATCGCAGCCTTTTGTTTAATAACAGCCTCGTTTTTATAATCTTCAAGTACTTTACTATAATCGTGTTTGTAGTCTTCAAGGGCTTTATTGATTTCAAATTTGTAATCTTCAAGGGACCTATCATAAATATCTTTGATCCAGCCGGATAAATAATTTCTCGAAAGAAACCCTATTAGCGCAATTATTGCCACTGATATTGTAGGTGATAGAATGTAATTTCGCACAAAATCTAATAAGTCCTTCATCTGTGTATGTACTTTGAGAGTCAAGTCAAACCTACAAAACCCTTTCCCCTTTCCCAAACTTCCCTCTACTTTTTCTCTCTTTTCATATCTAAGACCAAAATACGCTAAATTTGGCCTATAAGAAAAACTATGTCAATACATCTTATAGGTAAATACTACGCTGAAGTAGAAAAGATAATCCGGTACGGGGGCAGCAATAAGGAAACTGCCGTTCGAACCCCCTTTCAAAAGCTATTGAATGAGTATGCGAACCAAAAGGATTTGGAGCTTATAACGGAATTGGATTACAAGGTCAAAGAAACTGGCAAAACCGTAAAGCCGGACGGGACCCTGAAAGATGCAATACGGTTAGATTGGGGATATTGGGAAAGCAAGGGGATTGATTCAGATATTGACAAAGCCATTGATAAGAAATTCCGGGAAGGATACCCTAAAAGCAACATTCTTTTTGACAATACCGAAACAGCCGTATTGATTCAGCAAGGGAAGGAGGTTTTACGTTGTAAGTTAAAGGATGCTGAAAAGCTGGATAAACTACTTAGTGCCTTTACAAGCTTTGTAAGACCTGAAGTAAAAACTTTCCGGGAAGCCCTGGAGGTTTTCAAAAAAGATGTTCCCCAGGTACTTGAAACTTTGAGGGAAATAGTAGAAAGTGAGGGAACAGGGAATCTAAAGTTCAAACAGGCCCAGGCAGATTTCCTTGCACTTTGCCGGGAAACCATAAACCCGGAAGTGAGTGCAGCGGATGTAAATGAAATGCTCATGCAGCATATCTTGACAGAGGAAATATTTACCTCTGTCTTTGAAGATCCACAATTTCACCAGGAAAACAATATCAGTAAAGAGCTTCATAAACTGGAAGATACTTTCTTTACTGGGGCAGTAAAGCGCAAAACCTTAGACAAAATTAAATCCTACTATGCAGCCATAAAAGCCCAGGCCGGAAGTATTGCAAGCTATACTGAAAAACAAATGTTCCTCAAAAGCATTTATGAGAACTTTTACAAGGTTTACAATCCAAAAGCAGCGGACAGGCTTGGGGTAGTTTACACGCCAAATGAGATTGTAAAATTTATGATTGAAGGGACAGACTATCTATTACATAAGCATTTTGGGAAATTGCTCGCAAGTAAAAACGTTGAAATCCTGGACCCTGCCACCGGAACCGGTACCTTTATAACGGACCTTATTGAATATCTTCCTATTGCCGAACTACCCTATAAATACAAGAATGAAATCCATTGCAATGAAGTTGCCATTTTACCCTATTACATTGCAAACCTGAATATTGAAGCCACCTATAAGGCAAAAATGGGTAGCTATGAAGAGTTTCAAAACATTTGCTTTGTAGATACATTGGATAACCTGGGATTTGAGTTTGCCGGGAAGCAAACTAAACTATTTGGCTTTTCCGCTGAAAATGCAGACCGGGTAAAAAGACAAAACGCCAGGAAAATATCTGTTATAATTGGAAATCCACCTTATAATGCAAACCAGCAGAATGAAAATGACAACAATAAGAACAGGATGTACCCTGGCATTGATAAAAGGATAAAAGAAACTTTTATTAAATATAGCACTGCCCAAAAAACCAAAGTTTATGACATGTATTCACGCTTCTATCGTTGGGCAATGGATAGGCTTGATAATGATGGCATAGTTTGTTTCATTACAAATAACTCCTTTATTAATACCAAGACATTTGACGGCTTTCGGAAGTGTGTACAGGATGAGTTTGATCACGCATATATCATTGACTTAGGAGGAAATATAAGAGAACTTTCGGGCAAAGACGGAATATATTTGAATGAAGAGAATACGATTTTTGGAGTTTCAGCTGCCGTTGGAATTGCGATTATGTTCTTAGTTAAGAAAAAGTCCGTTTCAAAATTACCCTGTAATGTGTATTACATTCATCCAACAGATATACGAGCAACACGAAAGGAGAAATTTGAATTCATTCAAGCAAACAAGATTCAAGATATTAATTTCCAACTAATTGAACCAGATAAGAACAATAATTGGATTAACTTATCTGATAATGATTTTGAAAGCTTACTGCCAATTGCAAGCAAAGACGTCAAAGCGAAAAGAAGCGATGCTGCTCTTTTTGGGCTTTATTCATTAGGAATTTCGACAAATAGAGATGAATGGGTTTCTAATTTTTCAAAAAAGCATTTAGGAATGCGAATGGATTACTTTTTGCGCTATTATAATTCCTTATCTTCAAATTATAGCAAGTGGGAGGAAAAAATTAAATGGTCAAGGAATCTAAAAAGAAGGTTATCACAGGGGAAAAAGGAATCATTCGAGGAAAAGAGTATATCTAAAATGTTTTACCGCCCCTTTGTTAATAAATATATCTATAACTCTGATCTATGTATTGATGAAAAAGGCTCTGCAAGTGACTTTTTTAGAGGTGATAACTTAGTAATTTTATGGCGTTATGGTGATAGGATAGATTTTTGTATTTCAGCCACTAATAACATCCCGAATCTAAATATTTATGGCTTAGATCCTGCACAATATATTGCTTTATACCGATATACGAAAGAAGGAACGCGCATTGATAATCTTACAAATTGGGGTTTAATGCAATTCACAGAACATTTTAAAGATGAGAAAATCACCAAAGAAGATGTTTTCCATTACACATACGGAACTCTACACAATCCCGCATACCGTATAAAATATGAAATGAACCTCAAAAGGGAATTCCCTCGCATCCCGTATTATAAAGATTTTCATAAGTGGGCAGCCTGGGGCAAAGAACTGATGAACCTACATGTCAATTTTGAGACGGTTGAACCTTATCCCCTCCGCATCATTAATACTACCCCTGCCCAAAGCCCAAAGCAGGCCAAATTGATTGATATTGCGGCAAAACAAGGCAATCAATTAGTTGAAGAACCGACTTTGGAATATTATACCCCGAAAGCAAAACTAAAGACCGATAAAGAAGCCGGGCAAATCATATTGGACGAAGTTACAACCCTGTCAGGAATCCCCCCGGAAGCCTGGGAATACAAGCTTGGCAACCGTTCGGCGCTTGAATGGGTACTTGACCAATACAAAGAAAAGAAGCCTTCAGATCCCACCATATTAGAGAAATTCAACAACTACCGTTTCGCAGACTACAAAGACAAGGTTATTGACTTACTAAAGCGGGTTTGCACGGTAAGCATTGAAACAGTTAGGATCATGAAGGAAATGGAAAAAGCAAACCAATCATAAGCTTGGCATCCTTGGTTCGATATGGCCCGGCAGAATCATTTTCGACGGCGAAAAACCTCGAACCAACGGCTTACATCCCATCTTTGAATTGTTCAACCTGAATGACAACATATTACACTTGAATAATACGCATAAAAAAGGCGGACTTTTTGAGAAGTCCGCCTTAGTAGCGGGGGAAGGACTCGAACCAACGACTTTCGGGTTATGAGCCCGACGAGCTACCAACTGCTCTACCCCGCAATATGTCTTTTCTCTTTTCTTTAAAAGAGTATTTCTATTCTAACCCTTTGAGGCTCTCGGTTGTGATTCCGCTTTGGGCGGAATACCAACTGCTCTACCCCGCAATATGTTTTTTGTTTTCGTATAGATATATCGAAAACCTGGTGCAAAGGTACACCTTTGTAGCACCCTATCCAAATGGTTTCATGAAATGGCCTAAAAAAACTTTCGCCCCCCTATTTATACTTCTTCAACCACTCCAGTGCTTTCTGCTTATCGCTGAAAAACCTTACGGGGACATCGGGCTTGTTCAGGGACAAATAAAAATTGGAAAGCATCTTGATAAGTTCGTTCATGCCCCATAGCGCAGATGCGGAAATCAAGTGAGCCGCTTCGTTCCCTGCCAAGTATCCCCTGGCATCTTTTGAAGTGCTTTTCACCTTGTTCAAATCCACAAAAACCGGATAGGCTTTACCATTGCTCACCTGCAATCTCGATTCCACGACACTCTTGGCATAGGGCAGGTCTATCTGCTCCTTTTTATAGGTCATAAATAAGATCCCGTCCTCGGTCGAGATCTTTACATATTCATTTTCGATAAGTGCTTCGGGCATGGGCAAATTTGGTTAAATAGTTGATTGTCAAGCAATAAAACAGTACACTTTCAAAAAAAACAACCAATAATACGAAACTTTTATCTCAATCCAAATTTTTTTTGCAATCTCTCACGCGAAGGCAATAAAAATCAGGCCGTTAAGATATCCCATTTTTACCGAGAACAGGAATGGCCAATTACGCCATACTGCTGATGATCTCATCCCCAAATTCTGAAGTTTTCAGAAGCGTGGCACCATCCATCAACCTATGGAAGTCATACGTTACCCTTTTGTTGTCAATGGCCTGTTCCAAGCCCGCATATACAAGATCTGCTGCTTTCTGCCAGCCCATAAATTCCAGCATCATGGCACCGGAAAGGATTACGGAACCTGGGTTCACCTTGTCAAGCCCAGCATATTTGGGAGCCGTACCATGGGTGGCCTCAAATATAGCATGGCCAGTCATATAGTTGATGTTGGCGCCCGGAGCAATACCGATACCACCCACAATAGCAGCAAGAGCATCAGATATATAGTCTCCGTTCAGGTTAGGGGTAGCAATTACGGAATATTCAGCAGGCCTCAGCAATATCTGTTGCAGAAAGGCATCGGCGATGGAGTCTTTTACGATGATTTTACCAGAAGCCTGGGCCGCTTTCATGGCTGCATCAGCCGCCTCAGTGCCTTGTGCAGCAGCGATCTTGTCATATTGTGGCCAGGTAAACACCTTATCGCCAAACTCACGCTCGGCCAGGTCATAGCCCCATTGCTTGAAGGCACCCTCGGTAAATTTCATGATATTGCCTTTGTGCACCAAGGTGAGCGATGGCAAGTTGTTCTTGATCGTATATTGGATGGCAGAACGGATCAGCCGCTCAGAACCTTCTTTGGAGATGGGTTTTACGCCGATTGATGAAGTTTCAGGGAAACGAATCTTGTTTACCCCCATTTCATTCACAAAGAAATCAATTACTTTTTTTACTTCTGCGGTGCCAGCCATCCACTCGATGCCGGCGTATATGTCTTCCGTGTTTTCGCGGAAAATGACCATGTTTACCAGTTCAGGTTTTTTCACTGGAGAAGGTACCCCCGTGAACCAACGTACTGGCCTCAGGCATACATATAAATCAAGGATTTGGCGCAAAGCGACGTTCAGGGAGCGGATACCGCCACCTACGGGGGTGGTCAATGGGCCTTTGATCCCAACCAAATATTCCCTAAAGGCATCCAGGGTTTCATCTGGCAGCCAGTTTCCGGTGCTTTTGAATGATTTTTCTCCCGCCAATACTTCTTTCCACATGATCTTTTTGTCAGATCCGTATGCTTTTTCCACGGCCGCATCTAGCACCCTTACTGATGCTGCCCAAATGTCTGGACCGGTACCGTCTCCTTCAATAAATGGGATTATAGGATAGTTGGGTACATTCAGTACGCCGTTGTGTATGGTTATTTTTTCGCCTTGCATATATATCAATTTTGCCGCAAAGGTAGGGAATAGCAAGGGTAGTGCGCACCACCAAACCAGATTTTGTTCCGTATACCATAAAACAAGCCAAGAAAGAACTAAAACAAGGGAGATACAATATTTTTAAAGTCCTTCCTGTTAATATTGTCTAAATTCGGCAAACCTAAAAACGCACATATGAAACAGTTGGCATTTGCTGTTATTGGCATTTGTATGTCTATCACAACAGTTTTGGCACAAAAACATACCCTTAGCGGCTACGTAAAGGATGCCGCATCGGGGGAAGCTTTGATTGGCGCATCCATCTATGTCCCAAAGCTGAAAGTAGGCGCCAACACCAACGCTTATGGATTCTATTCCCTGACGCTAGATGCCGATTCCATAGGTTTGATCGTGCGCTATATCGGATATACCCCGGTATTGAAGAAAATATTCTTGGATAGGGACATTGAATTGAATATCCTGCTCAAAGAAACGGAAATGCGCGAAGTAGTGGTGACTGGGAACAAGGCCAAAGAAAACGTAGACAAGCCCCAAATGGGGGTGATTGATGTCCCAGTGACAGCCGTAAAAGAATTGCCCACCATATTTGGAGAAAAGGATCTATTCAAGGTCCTGCAATTGTTGCCTGGCGTCCAAGCGGGTTCCGAAGCCAGTGCAGGTTTTTATGTAAGAGGGGGCGGGGCAGACGAGAACCTGGTATTGCTGGATGAAGCAGTGATCTATAACCCCTTCCACTTGGCAGGCTTTTTCAGTATTTTCAATGGGGATGCCATCAAATCCGTCACCCTCATCAAGGGCGGGTTCCCGGCAGAATATGGTGGCAGGCTTTCGTCCATCATTGATATTTCTATGAAGGACGGCAACAACCAGACCTTTCATGGGGAAGGTGGAATCGGGCTTATCGCTTCCCGGCTCACTCTGGAAGGCCCGATACTGAAGGACAAGGCTTCATTCATGGTTTCGGCGCGGAGAACCTATCTGGATTTATTGATCAAGCCTTTCCTCCCAAAAGGGACAGATGCCGGATACTATTTCTATGACCTGAATGCAAAAGTCAATTTCAAGCTTTCTGACAAGGACCATTTCTATCTCAGCGGCTACCTGGGCCAGGATGTGGTATTCACCAATATCACTGCGGTAAAAGACACCAATGCCTTCAATATCAGTTGGGGCAATAAAAGTGCTACCGCCCGATGGAACCATGTATTTTCACCAAAACTGTTTGCCAATACCTCATTTATCTACAACGATTATATATTTGGCATCACCCTGCAGCAGAATGCCGTACATGCATTGTTGCAGTCTGGCATTACGGATATTGGCGGCAAAATGGACTTTGACTGGTATCCTACCCCTTTGCACCATGTCAAATTCGGCGGCACCTATACCTACCAGCGATTCATACCCAGCTTGGTACAGGGAAGCACCGATAACCTGAGCTTTACCAACGAGCAAATAAAATTCGTACATACCTCAGCCGCTTATATCAACGATGAATGGACGCTTACCGACAAGCTTGCTTTTAATATTGGGCTCAGATCTCCCTTTTTTGTCTATAAAAGCACCCATTATTTTAACCTCGAACCGCGGTTTACGGCAAAATACTCACTGGACAAAACCACTTCTATCAAGGCAGGCTATGCCATGATGAACCAGTTCATCCACCTGCTCAGCAACTCTACCCTTGCCTCCCCCATGGATCTTTGGATACCCAGCAGCGATATCGTGAAGCCGGAACAATCCCAACAAATATCCGCGGGTATATTCAAGAATTTCAAACACGATATGTACGAGACCAGTGTGGAGGTGTACTATAAGAAAAGCACCAACCTGATTGCATATACCCCTGGCACGGATGTCTTCTTCAACCCTGACATTGATAAAACCTTGCTCTTTGGACAGGGATCGGCCTATGGCACGGAACTTTTTATCAAAAAGAACGAAGGCCGTATCACCGGATGGCTGGGCTATACCTTGTCATGGTCAAACCAACAGTTTGCCCAACTCAACAATGGCAACCCATTCCCTTCCACATATGATCGCAGGCATGATTTTTCTGCGGTATTCATTTACAACTTCAACAAGCAATGGTCGTTTTCTGCCGTATTTGTGTACAGTACAGGATCATCCCTCACTATACCGGAAGGCACCTATTATGTGCCCATATTGAACAGCAACCCTGCAACAATCATACAGGCACAAGATATGGGCCCCATGAATTTTTATAAGTTGCAAGATTATAGCCGGCTTGACCTTGGCATAAAATACACCAAGCCCCACAAAAAATGGGAGGAAGAATGGCGGTTGGACATCTACAATGCCTATAGCCGAAGCAACCCTTATTTCGTTTTCATAGATAGCCGATTGGACCCCAATGCCAATGTGACAAAACCTGAAGCCATACAGGTATCGCTGTTCCCCATCATCCCCACCGTTAGCTTCAACTTCAAATTCTAAGCCATGAAACAGTTACGTATCATCTTCATCCTTTGTGGCTTACAGATACTTTCGGCTTGTGAGCAAAATATCACCCTGGAGTTACCTCATTATGACCCCAAGGTGGCTGTATATTGTGTGTTAACGCCTTCTCAACAGCCCGTAATGTACCTAAATCTAAGCAAATCCTATTATTCGTATGGGGATACCAGCAGCAGCTTAGGTTTCATCAAAAACGCACAGGTATATATCACAGACCAAACCAGCAACTATACCGATACCCTGAAACTGGATAGTGGCAATGTTTATACAGCTTACCAAGGCGTGGTATATACATGGTTCTATAAGGGGAGGCACAATGTAAAGGCGGGTGACCATTATGCCACCCAGATACACTATAATGGTAAAATACTCACGGCAGAAACCACCGTACCCCCTGCAGTAATTGATGACCACTATACGGAAGAAAAACTGGTTGACTCCATATTTGGTACACAGGGATATGAAATTCATGCTTTTGTGAACGACCAGGCCGGGGTAGCGAACTATTACTCACTTATAGAGCCAAGCCAACAGGGAGATATCCAAGATTGGACCTCTGATCTGGGACTTGACGGCAAACAACTGGAATTGATTTACGATCTGGATACTTTTCGTCAACCTCCCTTTAGCGTGGCAATGTCAATAGCCAGTGCCTCAAAAGCAACTGCGGTGTACCTACAGGATCTTACCAATCAGGCGCAATCCTCACAAGATCCCTTTTCCCAACCCGTAACCTTGGAAAGCAATATCAATGGGGGGCTTGGTTTGTTTGGTGCTATAACCTATAGCACATTTTTGGTGAATATCAAATGATGCCTAATCTGGGATCAACGTAAAAGTCTTGGAAAACCCGATGCCTATATACCAGGTACTCAGGTCTATGTTGAGGGTTTGGGGACGCTGAAAGACCTGGCTGGTTTCGGTTTCACGATAGATGAGCTGGTCAGTGGCCACAAAGGCTTTGAACATGATATCCTTTTTGATGTTCCATCCCAGCCCCAGTTTTCCTTGTCCATAGAGGGGCACGCCTGGCCCAAAAACATCATCGCTGCCGGAGTAAAAACCAAGATCGAGACCCGCATAGGCATACGGCCCAAAACAATATTTTCGGTTGAAATAATACTTGTATTCCATGGCCAAGGCAATACCCACATACAAGATGGAATGATCTACCGGTATGGTTTTTTGTCCGGGATTGGCGACTTGGTCATAGTTTGTTTGTGGCACAGTTACCTCAATGCTTCCAAAATTATAGCTCAGCCCTGCCTGAAAAACCTTGTTCGTTCCACCCATCACACTCAGTTTGGCATCCGTAAAATCTGCCTGGGCCAGCAAGGTCCTGAAGTCCGTTTGGTGGTGGGCCCATTGCCATCCCTGTTCTCCCGGGTTTTGGTTATTGTATTCCC
>Ga0206900_1091_pt1 | contig 23521 bp, 24 predicted proteins | sample Alteio_BWOrgHeat_46_FD_153235 | JGI IMG/M metagenome (GOLD analysis project Ga0206900, IMG submission 153235) | Enriched cells from forest soil in Barre Woods Harvard Forest LTER site, Petersham, Massachusetts, United States -... | ecosystem: Environmental > Terrestrial > Soil > Temperate forest >... | reverse complement strand
CGATGCCGGCGATACCGGGCAGCGTCAGCGTGAAGTGAAACTGGGCGAGCAGCCCGAAAAGCAGCACGAGATTGACCGTCAAAGCCAGCACGGCGATGGTTCCCGAGACGCGGTAATAGACGACCATGAAGCTGATGACCAGCAGCAGCGCGATCATTCCCGCCTGAAGACCGCTGTGAATCGAATCGGCGCCCAGCGACGCCTCGACGGAGTTGACATAGAGCATCTTGACCGGGTTCTCCAGCGGGTTCTGCATCACGCTGGCCAGTTCCTCGCATTCCAGGGAGCTCATGTTTGCGCCGCTGATTTCACCCGAGCCGTTCAAAATATAATGACTCTCTTCGGTGGGCAAAGTCGGCGCGCTCCGGACTTCGTTGTCGAGAATGATGGCCATTTGACGGCCCGGGTTCTTGATACACATGTCGGCCATCGCCTTGGTGCCGACGTCATCGAGTTGAAAATCGACCTGGGACTGGCCGAGTTGAGCGATGCTGCGGAAGGCGCGGGTGACATGCTTTCCCGAGATGGCCGCCTGCCGGTTGACCACGATTTGGGTGCGGACATCCTTGCCTTGCAAGTCCTTTTCGACCATGGGCAGAATCTCATAATCGAGCACATATTCGTAGGGGAGCTTGCCGCCATTCGCCTGGGCTTTCTGGAGAATCTCCTGCCAGTTGGCGGGAACGAGCCGCAGCTCCAGCTTGGCCGCCTCGGTAATCTGTTTTTGCCTCTCCGGAATCTCGGCGGCCTGCAATCCGGGAATCTGGATCTTGAGGCGGTTCGAGCCCTCCGGCTGGATGCTGATTTCGCGCCCGCCGAAGATATCGAGACGTTTGCGGATGACCGAGATGGCCTGATCGAGCGCCTGGGCGTTCGGGTTGTCCTGCACTTCGGCGAGAAATTCGGTGCCGCCCTGAAGGTCAAGACCAAGAATGATGGTCTTGTTCAGCGGGTAGAGGGCCACGCCACAGGTGAGCAGGCTGGCCACGATCGCGCCCAGACCGGCGACGCGGCGCGAGGCGGCGTTTTCGGCGGCGAGATACCAGATGAAAAATCCGATGAATCCGAGTGAGGCAAGAAGAATGGAGAAGTACATGGGAACCTGGGGTTAGGAAACTTTCGCGGTGACGGCTTTTTCGGAGTCGGAGTTGCCGGAGTCGGGACGGGTGATCTTCTCGATATGGGTCTTCTCGACTTCGAGCTTCACGTTATCGGCCACTTTCACGATTACGGTCGTCTCTTTCACGTTGGTGATGACTCCGTGGATGCCGCTGGTCGTGACGACCTTGTCGCCGGTCTTGGCGCTCTTGATCGTTTCCTCCTGCTTTTTCTTGGCCTGGGTCTGCGGCCTGATGAAGGCGAAGTAGAACATGGCGGCAAGAAGTCCATAGATCAGAAACATGGACCAGATGGGCCGTTCCGGCGTGGCGGGCGTGGCGGCGTCCGGAGCAGGGGTGGCAGCAGTGCCGGCGGCACTGACAGCATCGCTGACGGCATTGGTGGCTTGGGCGAAGAAGAGGGCGAAGGATGCGGACATTATTTTGTGGTTTTGTAATTGCGGAGGAAGTTCTCGCGAAACGTGCCGAACGAATCGCGGTCGAGCGCGTCCCGGATGTCACGCATCAGTTCCAGGTAAAAATGCAGGTTGTGCAGGCTGACCAGAACCAGTGCGAGGATTTCACCCGCTTTGAATAGATGCCGAATATAGGCGCGGGTAAAATTTTGACAAGCATAACAGCCGCAACCCGGTTCCAGGGGCGCGCCATCGAGCCGGTACTGGGCGCCGCGCAGGTTCAGCGTGCCGGTGCGAGTGTAGACCGTGGCATGGCGGGCGACGCGGGTGGGGAGGACGCAATCGAAAATATCAACACCCCGCGCCACCAGTTCCACCATCTGGTGGGGCTGGCCCAGGCCCATGGCGTAGCGGACCTTATTTTTGGGCAAATGGGGCACGGTCGCATCGACCGCCCGGTACATCTCCTCTTCCGGTTCGCCCACGCTCACGCCACCGATGGCGTAGCCGTCGAAATCCATGCCCACGAGCGCGTGGGCGCATTCCTCACGGAGATGGGGAAAGCCGCTCCCCTGCACGATCCCGAAGAGTGCCTGGTGGGGGGTGGGACGCACTTCGTGCTTGGTGACAAGATGGCGGTGGTGATCGAGCGACGACCGGGCCCAGGTAACTGTCCTCTTTACGGCGGCGGCAACGGTGGCCTCCTCGCAGGGCCAGGGCGGGCATTCGTCGAAGGCCATGATGATGTCGGCGCCGAGCGCATGCTGGATGGTGATCGATTCCTTTGGCCCGAGAAAAAATTTGGTTCCGTCGAGATGGGAGCGGAACTCGACACCCTCGTCGGTGATCTGCCGCAGCTTCGCCAGGCTGAAGACCTGGAATCCGCCGCTATCGGTCAGGATCGGTTTGTGCCAGTTCATGAACTGATGCAGCCCGCCGAATTCCCGGAAGACGTCGAGGCCGGGACGAAGAAAGAGGTGATAGGTGTTGGCGAGGATGATCTCGGTGCCCATCGCGTCGAGGTCGCGGGGCGCGACGGCCTTGACCGAGGCTTGCGTTCCGACCGGCATGTACTGGGGCGTCTCAATCACCCCGTGACTGGTGCTCAGGCAGCCGCGCCGCGCCTGGCTGCCTGGATCAGTTTTGAGGAGCTGGAACATTCAAAAAAATAAGTCTGTCAATCTGAGCTTGTTGAAGGATGACCGGGTTGGCCGCGAAAGAACACAAAGAACACAAAAAATGAATTGAAAAACAATCTATTTTTCCTCTCAACCTCTTTGTGTTCTCTGCGTTCTTTTGTGGCTAATTCATCCGTCATTCCAGGCTTGTCAAAGGATGGCAGGTTTTTTACGGCGCTGAATTGGTTGCGGGTACAGGAGGCGTATCCGAATTCGTGGAAACATTGCGTGTGTTAAAAACCGGCTGGTTGATCACCGGGTTCTGGATGTCGTTGGTATTCTCAGGCGTAATCGGTCTCGCGTTGCCAGGATTGACTGGGAGCGCACGGGGCGTAGTCCCATGTGAAGAATCGCTAGGGTGACTGCTTGTATCCACCGATGCCGCATTGGTCAGGTCCGCCGGGTTGACCGGCAACGCGCGGGGAGCAACCGGCGCGGAATCGGCATTGGTCATAGCAGGCGCGACTTCCGAATTTGTCGTCGGTGCGGCGGGAACCGGAGTTGGCGAAGCTGGAGCAAGAATCGCCGCCGGAATGGGCGGAGTCTTCGCTTCCTCGTTGGTTACATCGGGAATGGCGTGGGTGTACAATCCAATCAGCAGTCCTCCACCCAGGATGACCCGATAGATGGCGAAGCCGTTGAAGGTGTGGGATTGGACGAAACGCAACAACCATTTCACGACAAAGAAAGCAACAATGCCCGAAATGACGAAACCGAGAGCGGTATCGATGATCAATTGATGGCCCACGCCATGCAGTTCTTTCCGGTTTTTAAACAAATCGTAGGCGCTGGCCGCGAACATGGTGGGGATGCCGACAAGGAAGGAAAATTCGGTCACGGAAGGGCGCTTCATTCCCACGGCCAATCCCGCCATGATGGTCGAGCCGGAGCGGGAAGCGCCGGGAAAGATCGCCGCCACCACCTGGGCCGCGCCGACCAGGACCGCTTCAAACCAGGAGACATCTTCATGCGGGTAAAGGTTCTTCGCGAGATACTCGATGACAAAGATAATCAGACCGCCAATCAGCGTGGCCCACGCGACGGGAGTCAACGATTCGGGCAGCTTGAGCTTCAGTTTGACCATCAGGACCAGGATCAGAATCGAGGTGACCACGAAGGCGAGCATGATTTTCAGCAAATAATTGCGCGATTCCGCCTGGTCCAGACTGCCGAAGAGACCGACAATTTTGTGCCAATAGATGAAGACCACGGCCAGAATGGCCCCGGCCTGGATCACGACGTTGAAAATGTCCGACTCCTGCGTTCCCAGCAAATGTTCGGCAATCAGGAGGTGGCCGGTGGAGGAAATGGGCAGGAACTCGGTGACTCCCTCGACGATGCCGAGAAGCACGATTTGCAGGTAATGATTCAGAAAGTCCACCGTGACGAATTAGCAGGTTGCAGAGGAATGGAAATCAGAATTGTGCGAGATTGGTAGCCTTTTAATCTCTTGGGTGGAATTCTCCGAAACTCGCTTCGGCTTGGCTACCACGGAGACGCGACAGTCAGGCGGCGGGCGTCTGGCCGGCCAGCGTTTCGCCGACCTGAAAGCGGGTGAAGCGGCGGATGACGATGTTCTCGCCCAACTCGGCAATCTTGGCGGTGAGGAGATCGTTGATGGTCTTGGCGTTGTCTTTTACAAACGTCTGTTCGAGCAGGCAGACCGTGCTGAAATATTTGTCGAGCTTGCCCGCAAGGATCTTTTCCACCACGGCGGCAGGCTTGTCCTTGACCTGGGCCGAGGCAACGTCGCGCTCGGTGGCGAGCAGGCTTTCGGGCACTTCGTCGCGTTTGACGAAGAGGGGAGTCGCGGCGGCGACCTGGAGTGTCACGTCCTTGACGAATGAGCGGAAGCTCTCATTGCGGGCGACGAAATCGGTTTCGCAGTTGATTTCGACCAGCACGCCGACCTTGTCGCCGACATGGATGTAGGAACCGATCACGCCTTCCTTCGCTTCACGGCCCGCCTTCTTCGATGCGGAGGCCGCGCCTTTTTTGCGCAGGATGGTTTCGGCCAGGGCGAGGTCGCCTTTGGCTTCGACGAGCGCTTTCTTGCAATCCATCATACCGGCGCTGGTTTTATCGCGGAGCTGTTTGACCAGTTCGGGAGAGATTTCACTGACAATAGTTGAGGTAGACATAGGACAAATAAGTCAGATAGGACGGGTGCGGAAATTAGGCTGAAACACCAGTGAGCGATTCTTCCTCGACCGGTTTGGCCGCGTCCTTGCCCGGCAGACCCGACTTGGCGGAACCCTCGATGATGGCGTCGTTGAGAGCTTCGAGAATGACGCTGATGGAACGGATGGCGTCGTCGTTCCCGGCAATCGGGTAATCGACCAGGTCGGGATCGGCATTGGTGTCGGTGATCGCCACGATCGGAATGTTCAGGCGGCGCGCTTCGGCCACCGCGATCGATTCGCGCGGCACGTCGACAATGACAATGGCCGACGGATATTTTTCCATGTCCTTGATGCCGTCGAGATTCCGGTGGAGCTTCGCGTTTTCGCGGCGCATGACGGAAACTTCCTGCTTCGGCATCTGGTTGACCGCGCCGCTCGATTCGAGAGTGTCGATCGACTTCATACGCGCGACGCTTTTGCGGATCGTCGTCAGGTTGGTGAGGGTGCCGCCGAGCCAGCGCTCGGTGACGTAAAAGGAGTTGCTGCGGCGGGCGAGGTCTTTGAGGGTCTCCTGCGCCTGTTTCTTGCAGCCGACAAAAAGCACCCGCTTGCCGCTGGCGGCGACTTCCCGCAGGAAATCCTGGGCCGCTTCGAGCTGCTTGACCGAGTGTTCGAGGTCGATGACGTAGATGCCGTTGCGCGCCTCGAAAATATAGGGCTTCATCTTGGGGTTCCAACGCTGGGTGCGGTGTCCGAAATGGACGCCGGCGTCCAGCAGTTCCTTGATATCGACTCGATGCATGATGGGTGCTTTCTCTGGTTTATGACTTGTCGGGCTTTCAAAAAAGCCGTTCGAAGCTTCCGTTTCTACGGAATAGGTTTTCGTTGGTATGCCGGTAAAACCGGCGTTGATTTCCGAGCCTGCCGACCGGACGGGCCGGTTGGCGGGAAGGGTGACTATGGAGAGTTCCGCTGCCGAAAGCAAGAGAAAGTGAGGCAATCTTAAGCCGAGGAATCGCTACGAAGCAAAAAACCGACCAGAAGACTGGCGATAGCGCTGGCGAGCAGTAACGGCATCCACAAACCGACAAAATATAAAAGCAAGTTTACGCCAAGACCAAACAATCCCCAAAAATACATCTTCCCTTTCAGATCCAGATTATTCCACCAATAAATCATAAAGATAAGCTATCGGTTGGAGATCCAATAGGTAATGATCCGAGCCAGACCAAGAATGATGACAACGAGCACGATACCAAAGAGACCCATAGTCATTCCATTGAGATGCTCGCCGGATGGAGCAAAGTCAATCCCAAACGAACATGAGGCAGAAACCACCGAGGAAGGCACCGGCGTCGGTAAACGATTGCTTGTCTATTCCACGCGCGAACCAGTCGATTTGATGCCTTCCTTATGCCAGGGCGCCTTCGAAAATCTCTCGGCGAATTCGGTCATTTCTTCGAGCCAGATCAGGTTGTCGCGAAAGGATCGGCTGGCACCCCGGCGGAGTTGCTGAAGTTCATGCCCATCCCAATCACAGGGCCAAGGTTCGGAGGGTTCGTTGACTTTCATGATCCCGGATAGAGTTTGCGGAGTTTTTCAATATCAGTGCGATCTTGTTCGCGGTCGGCATTCATCTTAAGAGTAATCAATGCAGGTACCGATATTACATGTGCCCTGACATTGGGAGCAACATCTTTCCAGCCGGCCACGGCAAACTCTTTTTCAAAAATGAACGGCTCCTTGGGAAAAATATCGATGGTGACATCGGGATAGCGATCGCTGACCAGGTTGAAGACCTTCATATTTCGATTTTCCATCCAGTCGTGTCGCAACTCGGGATTGGCGAAATCGAGGAGAGGAACGGAAATAAGGGGTTTGTAGCCAAGAGATTCGAGTGCGGTCAGAGTACGTCGCAATGAATTGGAAGAAAGGTCCAAGACCAAGTCCAAGTCTTCCGTCAACCTGACATAGCCATGCGCTACAACTGCGAGTCCGCCCACAACCAGATAGCGGGCCTCCGCTTCCTGCAAGGCGCGAAAGATGGCTTCCAAGCTCTTGACTTTCACATGATTAATCTCCCCTTTTTTGTGAGGACTGGCAAGCGCATGCGCATTCGGCTCATGGTGGCGCGTGTCTTGCCTATCCCGGCGAGGTCTGACAGATTCACCCCATGCCGCAGAATCGCCCGGAGGATGAGGATGACGTCCGCACCGGCTTGGAAACCAAGCCGTTCCTCGCCCATCTCGAAGACCTCCGCTGGACCATCATCCGTTGCGTTGGCGCGCTGGCGATTAGTGTGACCATCTGCGCCTTCACGGCCAAATACATCCTCAAGGCGCTTTATTATCCTTATCGAATGGCGGGGCAGGATCCCCAAAAACTGATCAACTTCGGCGTGGTCGATCCCTTTTCCATTCACATGGAGGTCAGCGTTTTCGGCGGGTTGATTCTTGCCCTTCCGCTGCTCTTCTATTTTGTCGGCCAGTTTCTTTTTCCCGCGCTTACTCCGCGCGAAAAGCGTTTTCTCGGGCCGATTTTCGCCGCTGGCACGCTCCTTTTTGTCGTCGGGGTCACTTTTTGTTACGCCTTTGTCCTCAAAACCGCACTCCAGTTTTTTCTCGGGTACAACGATTACTTCGGTTTCGGCACGATGTGGACGGCCAAGGCGCTTATCGATTTCGAGGTGCAGATGTTGATCGGCTTCGGCCTCGCCTTCGAATTTCCTCTGGTTATTTTCGGTCTCAACCTCATGGGGATTGTTTCCAGTGGGCAACTCGCCAGTAAGCGCCGCCATGCCGCTTTCGTCATTTTTGTCGCCGCCTGCTGCATCATTCCGTCGACGGACCCCTTTTCGCTCTCGCTTCTTTCCGTTCCGCTCTATGTCCTTTATGAGGCCTGTATCTGGATCGCGCGCATCGTGGAGAGCAGGAAGGCCGCGCGGAACGTCGATGGATAGAAAGCGGGAAATATGAACCAGCCCGTCGAGGTGTCGATCGTCATGCCCTGTCTCAATGAAGCCGGGACGCTGGAACGTTGTATTTTACAGGCGCGGGAAGGCTTGGAGAAAACCGGCCGGACGGGCGAAATCGTGGTCGCCGACAATGGCAGCACCGATGGTTCGCAGGCGCTGGCGCGTGCGCTCGGCGCGGAACTGGTCGATGTACCGCGCCGTGGTTACGGAAGCGCGTTGCGGGCGGGAACGCTCGCCGCCCGGGGCCGCTGGATCATCATGGGCGATTCCGATCTGAGTTACGATTTCTCGAACCTCGCCCCATTCGTGGAAAAGCTTTCCGAGGGATACGATCTGGTCATGGGCTGCCGGTTGCCGTCGGGTGGCGGACGCATCGATCCCGGCGCGATGCCCTGGCTGAACCGCTGGCTGGGCAACCCCATTCTTTCCTTCATCGGCCGGTTGTTGTTCGACACCCGGATCACCGATTTTCATTGCGGCCTGCGCGGCTATTCGAGGGAAGCCTTCGAGCGGATGGAATTGACCACCCGCGGCATGGAGTTCGCCACGGAGATGGTAGTCAAGGCGGCGTTGAAAAAAATGCGGATCGCGGAAGTCCCGATCACGCTCCACAAGGACGGAAGATCGAGGCCGCCCCATTTGCGGCGGTGGCGCGACGGCTGGCGGCATCTCCGCTTCATGCTTCTCTTTTCCCCGCGCTGGCTCTTCTTCTATCCCGGCCTGATTCTGAGTGCGTTCGGTCTGGTCCTGTTTCTGCCGCTGAGTTTCGGAGACGTGAAAGTCGCCGGGGTGCGGCTCGAAAGCGGTGCGCTGGCCATTTCGGGGATGAGCATGATCGTTGGTTTTCAGGTGCTCGCGTTTGCTTTGTGGGCCGGTTCCCACCCGGTCGTGCGCGGTCTCCGGCCCCCCTCGCTTTTTCTCTCGAAGTGCCTGGGATTTTTCAGCCTGGAAAGGGGAATCGTGCTTGGCGGACTGATCGCGGTCGCGGGAGCGGCGCTGGTGCTCCACGCCATCCTGATCTGGAGGTCGGCGAGCTTTGGAAATTTGAACGCCCCGGAAATTCTTCGCATCATCATTCCCGGCACGACGGCGATTTCCATCGGCGTGCAAATGATCTTCACCAGCTTCTTTCTCAGCCTGCTCGATCTCAACACCGAGTCGTGAATTTTAGACAGCGGCTACCAATGTCATGGAGTGTAACTTTTGAGGATCCATATCGGCTATACATGATGAACAATCAATTGCTGAAATCGCAGTTCTGGATTTTGTTAACAAACAGGTGGATCTTAATTGGCAAGGAGCAATCTATGCTGAACCGGTTCAGCAAACAAAATTGTAATTATTATAGTCAAAAGACGAGAATGCAATTAAAAGCTTCCAAGAAACAAGGAAATCTCTCAAAAACAATAAACCTTTTCTGAGGACGTTTTTGCGGAGTAATCGCAGAGCAGAGCTCTCAAAAAAACCAAAATAAAACACTAATGAACATAAAAAAAACAGGCGGTGTCGTTCTGAAAATGTTAAGGCTGTCAGGGGACAAAGTAATCAAGGGAACTCTAGCGCTCCTGCTCGTTTTTGGGATGGCTCAGTCCGCCCACGCCTTCACCCATCCGGGCATACAAAACACTCAGGCGGATCTGGACCGCATCAAAAGTAACCTTAACACCGAGCCTTACAAGACTTGGTGGGCCTCTGTGTTGGCTGATAATCATTCCTCAAGCCACTGGACCCCGCACCCGGTGGTGAACGAGACCTACGGCAACGGAGAGTTTCAGATCCAGGATGATTCGTGGGCGGCAGCGAACAATGCCCTCATATTCTATATGACCGGCAACACGGTCAATCGTGACGAGGCGAAAAAAATCATTGATGCCTGGACCGGCACCCTGAAAACCTTCGATGTCACCGATCACCTGGCCGCGGCTCCGGGGGCGTATGGCTTCAGCGAGGCGGGGGAACTTTTGCGTTATGAGAACGGCGGCATGACCTCAACGGAGATTACCAACCTGAAAAACATGCTGAAAAACCTGTTGAAGCCGGCGCTGGAGACTCCCGGAAACGGCGACGGGCAATTCCAAGCCTGCGGTCACGGCACCACCCAGTTGAAGGGGTTGATTGCGCTCGCGGTTTTTTGCGACGACCAGAGCACCTATAACTATGCGGTGAACGGTTTCAATTGGAATCAGGGCACCTGGGTGCCGTGGAGTTGCGCGCAATACATTGACCCCAGCGGTCAGGTTTATGAAAGCGGCCGCGACCAGGCGCATGCCGTCGGCGCCGTGACGGATTTGCTTATCGTCGCCCAAATCGCCTACAATCAGGGGACGGATTTGTTTCCCTCCTTTAACAACCGCTTGAAGGCCGCTGGCGAATTCGCGGCCAAATATAATCTTTACAACGATGTGAATGCGGTGACTTGGACATCGGTGGATGGAAACACGCATACTTACATCGCCGGTGATGCCCGGGGCCCGAGTGGGCTGCTGAACTCTGAAATTCTCATGAGGCATTATACCGACTTGGTCTGGACTCCGCAGTATTATGCCGCCGCCTTTCCGCTTCATGGCACTTTCATAGATGATAATTCGGGCCAGGTGCCTTCGCGCACCTATGTCGCTCCCAACCGTCCGGTGGACGCCGAGTTCTGGTCGCTCAAAAACTTTAGCGGCGCGCAGGCGCATCACTCGGGGCCGGGAAGTTACACCTCGGCGCAAATGCTATCACAACTGAGCATTGCACCCCAAAGCGATCCCCATTTTAGCATAAAAATTCCCGCCGGCTGGTCGGTGACGCTCTATGACGCCGACAATTTCGGCGGAAATTCCCAAACCTTTACCGCGGATATGTTTGATACGCAGGCTTACGGTTGGGACAACCGGGTTGCGTCCGTCAAGGTGTCCAGCAGCGGGGGCAGATCCGGCGGTAATGTCACGGTATATACGGCCGCCAACTATGGTGGCTCCAGCGCCAGCCATGGAGCCGGCAGTTATACGGACGGGGCCATGGGCATACCCAACCGCAGCATGTACTCGCTCAGGGCGCCCTCGGGTTACTTTGTGTCGCTGTATGGCAACGGCGGCTTCACCGGGCAAATCGTTTTTTTCACGGGTGATTACGCCGATCTTAGTTCGGGGGGGATCAACTTCGCCAATCAGGTATCGTCGTTTAGAGTTGACGGCGCCGCCACGGCTGCCGGCGCCGTGCCCAACGGCACCTATCAGATCGTGAATCGCAACAGCGGCAAGCTGGCGGAGGTCGCCGGAGCATCCACCGCCAACGGGGGCGTTATGGATCAATTCTCCAACAACGGCGGAACCAACCAAGTCTGGCGGGTCGTCGCCCAGGGGAGCGGCCAATACGAGATCCTCAATGTCAACAGCGGCAAGGCATTGGAAGTCCCCGGCAGTTCCACCACCGATGGCGTGCAACTGGATCAGTCGTCCTGGAATGGCGGCAACAACCAGAAATGGACGTTCACCGCGACTTCCGGCGGCTACTACACCATCAAAAACGTCAACAGCGGCCAGGCCATGAATGTTTCCGGCAGCTCCACTGCTGATGGAGCCAAAGTGGATCAATGGCCAGATGACGGTGGCACCGCCAAGCAATGGCAGTTGGTGTCGCCTTGATTATCCCTGAGCAAAACAGAAAATAATCCTAACGGGGGATTCCGGCGTTGCGAATGCGCGCTGGAATCCCTCGTTGCCGTTTTAACGGCCTCAAGACAACACCGTATTGACCCAAAGCTGCTGGGCAGCGAAAAAAGAGACAGGCCTATCCAAGCGCAGCTTGAATCCCGCTTTGATCCTGCCAACCTTAACCGGCAGTGAAAACTCCCAACCTCTATCTCGATACCTCTGTTGATTGGAGGCTATTGGGGCGGCGCGCATTGCACCCCATTTTGCTCGAATTCCACGCCCTCCTATTCAGTCTCTCACTTGTGATGAAAAATCTCCCACGCCTCATCGGTTGTCTCGTCCTCCTTGCCACCATCCCCGGCGCTTTTGCCGCCACACCTGCCACCAACGCTCCGCCAGATGCTCCCGTTCCCGCCATTAAGGAGACCGCTCCCACCAAGCCCACCTTGAAACTGGACGACTTCGTCAACGAACTGGCGGCGACGATCAAACTCACGGACGAGGAAAAGAAGGAGATTGCGAACGATTATCGGGCTGACGGCGTCGTGCTCAAAAATATCCTGAACAACGATTCGCTTCCGCCCGTACAGAAGGTGCAGCAGGTCTTCGATCTGCGTGACGCGCGTAACGCCAAAATCGAAGCCTTGTTGCAGGATGTCGACCGCAAGAAGGCGTTTCTCAAAATAGAAGCGACGTATCGCGTGGCCCTGACCGAACTGGCGGCCAACGGAGGACTCGTTCCCGCCGAGCCAACGCCGCCAGTTCCGGCTCCGGTTCCCTCCGACACCGCTCCAAGCCCGACGGGGAAAGCGGATAAAAGCGCGGCGAAGCAACCCGAATGATTTCACCTCTCGCCCCCGCCATCATCCGCGAAGCGGCGGCGCGCGCGCTGGGCGAGGATCGCGGCCCGGCTGACATCACCACGCGGGTTTGCGTCAAGCCGGAGGTTCAGGCCGCGGCCCGCATTTTCTCCAAAGAAGCCTCCGTCCTGGCCGGGATGCCGGTGGCCGAACAGGTTTTTCGCGAACAGGATGCCGGGCTGGTTTTGATCGCGCAGGCCCCGGACGGAGCCACGCTCGAACCGGGTCAAACGGTGCTGGAGATTCGCGGTTCGGCGGCTTCGATCCTGACCGCCGAGCGGTGCGCGCTCAATTTTCTCCAACAACTTTCGGGCGTGGCGACGCAGACCCGGCGCTTGGTCGATGCCGTGGCCGGAACGAAAGTGAAAATACTGGATACCCGCAAGACCGCGCCCGGTTTGCGCGCGCTGCAAAAATATGCGGTGCGGTGCGGTGGCGGCATCAACCATCGCTTCGGTCTCTATGATCGATTCCTGATCAAGGACAACCACCTCGCGCTCATGGGCGGGGGGCTGGCCGGAGCGGTCCGGGCCGCCCGGGCGTTTGACCCGGAGATCGTTCTCGAAGTGGAGGCCGACCATCTCGAACAGATCCCCGAAATGATCTCCCTCGGGGTTGATGTCATTCTGCTCGACAACATGTCGCTGGACGAAATGAGGGCCGGCGTTGCGCTCATCGCCGGACGCGTCCGGACGGAAGCTTCGGGCAACATGACGCTGGAACGGGTGCGGGAAGTGGCCGGGACGGGGGTCGATTTTATTTCCGTGGGCACCCTGACCCACAGCGTTCAGGCCATTGATTTCAGCCTCGAAATCGTGGCACGATAGAAAAGAGTTATAGTCTACTTTATCGTTGCTCAATATTTTTTTCGTTTCAAGCTGGCGATAAACCGCTTGAATAGGTAAACTCCCAAAAACGTTGTGATCACATTAGCCATATCAAGTTTAAAAGGGGGCGTAGGGAAGACCACCTGCGCCATTAACCTGGCTTTCTCCTGCGCGAAGCGCGGATGGAAGACGCTTCTCGTCGATGCGGATCCGCAAGGCTCCGTGGGGCTGTCGCTTTCGCCCAGCGCCCAAGCCTACGTCGGCCTCTACGAAGTTATCTCTTCCGGCGTGCCGTTCGAGCAGGCGGCCCTGAAAACCAAACTCGATACGCTCAAAATAATCATGGCGGGGAAGATCCCCACCACCGAAATCTCGAAGTGGTGCGCGAGCCTGCAGGACGGTTCGCGCCTGGCGCCGCTCTTCAAGACGGCCGCCGAGGCCGGCTACGATCTCGTCATTCTCGACACTCCCTCCGGTCTGCACGGCCCCACCGAAGGCATCCTGCGCAGTTGCAGCCATGTCCTCGTGCCCCAGCAGTGCGAACCTCTCGCCCTCCGGTCCCTGATGCTTACGGTCGATTTTCTCAACCAGTTGCAAACGGAAAACGAGGAGGCCTGCTCGCTGGTCGGCGTCGTGCTCACCATGGCGGACCCGGAGGTCGAGGACACGAAGAAAATCGTGGAAGAAATCAAGCGCGTCCTTCCTCCGGAATTGGTTTGCCAGGCCATGCTTCCGCGTGATTCCGCCGTGATCCACGCCAGCATGAAGGGGATGCCCCTGGGCCTCATTCGCGGCGGCGCTCCGCCCGCCATTGCGCTTGTTTTCGATCAACTGGCGGCAGAAATAGAAGCCAAACTCGATTTGGTTGCCCCCGAACAAAGCGATGAGTACGTCTCCCTCGTGGTTTGACCAGGATAAGTTTTCCCGCCTGGTAAAAAAGGTCGGGCCCAAAGCTGCGCCGACCCAACCGGTACCCCAGCTTGCGCCCCGCCCATCTGCGCCCGAATCGGCCCAACGTCCGGCCCTCTCGACGCAGAAGATGATGACTTCGCAGTCGGTCTCCCTGAAGATCCATACGGCTCCGGCTTCCACTCCTGTTCCAACCCCGGAACCGGAGGCCGCGCCAGCGTCAACCTCCCAGGTCTCCCCGGCCCCACAGCCATCTCCATCCGCTCCGCCAACGGAACCCCGTTCCCTCCCGCGCCGCACCGCGCCGCTGCCGGCCCTCAAAGCTCTCTTTCAATACGAGATTCCAGGGGCGGCGGCGACAACGTCCACGCGCACGCTCCCAAGCCAACCCCAGGCGAAGTCTGTCGCAACAACGACGGCTGTCCTGCCGGTTCAAGCCGTTGCGCCCGTTGTGGACGAAGTGCCACCTGCCGTTGAGGAAGAAGAGGAAGAAATCCCCGCCGTTCCGACCGAGGCCGAAACCAGCGGCATGACCGCCACCGCCCAACTTATTCAGGCTGAGGATCTGGCGGCGGCCTGGGAAAAAATAACGCAGTTGAACGAGGAAATTGTGCGCGCGCTCAAAGACCGGGAGGAAATGGCCGAGCGGATAGAAGAACTTTCACAGACCGCCCAGGAGCGGGACGATGCGCTGGCCGAAACAGCCTCTCTGCGTGAGCAATTACGCGAGGCCCAGGAGTCGATGGGCGACCCGGCTGCCCAGGCGGCGCAACTCGAGGAACTTGCCCAATTGGCTGAGGAACGGGACAATGCCCGGCGGGACTATGCCAGCCTGCGCGAAGATTTTGAAACCTTGAAGCAGGAGCAAGTCCGGATGAAGGGGGAATCGGGCGAAGAACGGACGGAGTTGGAACGGCAAATCGAAGAAATCCGCCAGCAACTCGCGGAGCGGGAGCAGGAGATCAATGCGGTTAAAGTCAATTCCCTCGGCATGGAAGATGGTGTTCAAACGCTCCAGCAGAAGATCACCGCCCTTCAGGAACAGGTCACCCAGGCGAAAGAGGAAGCTTCCGTGGCCCAGCGCGGCCTGGCCCTCAGCCAGAAAGCCCTGCAGGAGACCCGCAATGCCTTGCGCGAAACCAGCGAGGGTTCCTCGGTCACCAAGGAGAGCTTTGAAAATCTCAGGAAAGAAAACTCGACGCTCGTGCAGCAAAACATGCTTCTCCAGGCCCAGCATGACCAGGTTTCCCGCGAACTCAGCGCGGCCAAGGCCAAGTTTACGGCAAAAGGTTAGAACTCATATTGCTTTGTTGAAAGCCTTTTAACAGGAAAACATGAAACCATGAAAACAGGAAGGAAGAGATGCTTGATCCCTCTTCATCCTCATTTTCATGTCTTCATTTGTTCATGTTTTCCTGTTGAAAAATGATGATTTCAACAGAGCAAACTCATATCAAGATTCGCCATCGGGTGGCCCGGCGTGGCCGCGGCGACTTGGATGAAGCTTGTTGCCTCAAAAGTAAATGACACCCGGCGGGTGACTGAGGAGGGGAGAGCGAACAATTACAAGAAAATCTTTGACACTTCGCGAGCGGCATGGCTTAATTTTCGGCTCCCGATGAAAACTTTTAGCGCCAAAGCCGAGCAAGTTGAACGCAAGTGGTATATTATCGACGCTGACAATCAAGTCGTCGGTCGCGTGGCTGAAAAAGCCGCCGTGCTGCTGCGCGGCAAACATAAGGCCATCTTCACCACGCATGTCGATACCGGCGATCACGTCATTGTCATCAACGCCGAAAAGGCGGTCTTTACCGGCAAGAAAGAGACGCAGAAGGAATACATGAGCTACTCCGGCTACATCGGCGGCCATCACTCCGAGACGGCCAAATCGCGCCGGGGCCGCCATCCCGAATTGATCATCGAAGGCGCGGTCAAGGGGATGATCCCGCACAATCGTCTCGGCCGCGCCGTGCTGCGCAAGCTCCACATTTACAAAGGCTCCACGCATCCGCATGAAGCCCAGGCTCCCGCCGTTCTCAAGGTCAAATAAGGATTCACGACATGGTTACCCCCGCTAAAAATGTTATCGTCGCCACCGGCCGCCGCAAAACCGCGGTGGCCCGCATTCAGCTTGTTCCCGGTCTGGGCAAACTGGAAGTCAACGGACGCGATTTTGAAGATTATTTCACGACCCCGGCGATGAAGACGCTCGCGCTGCAGCCTCTGCAGACGGTCGATTCGCTGAAGAAATTTGATGTCAAGGTGAAGACTCACGGCGGCGGACTGGTCGGACAGGCCGGCGCGCTTAGCCTCGCCCTGGCGCGTGCCTTAATTCAGGTTGATCCCGCGCTGCGGACGACGTTGAAGAAGCCCGGTTTGCTTCGTCGCGACCCCCGCAAGAAAGAGCGCAAGAAGCCGGGACAACCGGGCGCCCGCAAGCGCTTCCAGTTCTCCAAACGCTAGGAAATTCTTTCGGGGCGCCCGTTGGGGAACCGAAAGGAGAAAGGCCACAGTTGCAATCCGTACGCACGGCGGTCATTGGCGCTTCCGGTTATTCCGGACAGGAACTTCTACATTACCTGGCCCGGCATCCGGTTTTTCGTCTCTGCCTGGTGACGTCCCGGCAGAATGCCGGCGAACCGCTCTCCCAATTTATTCATGGACTCCCACCCGAACTGGGCGGCCTGAGCTTTGTCGATAGCGCTCCCGATTTCGCCCTGGCCGAGCAGGCCGATCTCTTTTTTCTGGCCGTGCCCCACGGGACCGCCGCGCCTTACGCCGTCGTGCTGCGCGAGGCGGGCAAAATGGTGGTCGATCTCAGCGCCGATTTTCGGACGACCGATCCCACGGTCTACCGGGAATTTTACGGACAGGATCATCCCGCGCCCTCTTTGCTGTCCGAGGTGGTTTACGGCCTTCCGGAAATCCATCGCGAACGGCTCAAGTCGGCGCGGCTCATCGCCGCCCCCGGCTGTTTTCCCACCAGCATCATCCTGCCTCTCGCGCCGTTTTTGCGGCAGCCATCACCCATCAAGCCCTACTCGATTGTAGCTACTTCGCTAAGCGGCGTCTCGGGCGCGGGACGCAAGCTGGAGACGAGGCTTCTTTTCGGCGAGATTACCGACAACATGTATGCCTACGGCGTTCCCAAGCATCGGCATCTGGGCGAAATTGAACAGGAGCTTTCGCTGGCGGCTGGTCAAAATGTTACGATTACTTTCGTGCCGCATCTGGTGCCGATGCATCGTGGGATGCTTACCACTATCACTGCGGAGTTCGACCGGGTGCTTGCCTCGTTTCCAATAACCGATGCGGATGTGTTTAATATGCTACAGGAAGCGTATGGTCAGGAGCCATTTGTGGAAGTTCTCCCGCCCGGCCAAATGCCCGAGGTACGCCATGTTGTGAATTCCAACCGCATCCAGATCGCGGCGCGGGTCGATGACCGCAAGAATCGTCTTATGCTCTTTTCGTCCCTGGACAATCTTGGCAAAGGCAATGCTTCGCAAGCGATACAGGCGGCCAATCTGGCCTCCGGTCTCGATGAAAAATTGGGTCTCGAATGAGTATTATGGAAGCCAAGACGATCAAGGCGGGCGGAGTCACCTCCGCGCAGGGTTTCCAGGCGGCGGGCGTGGCCTGCGGAATCAAGCCGCGCGGAGAAAAGGATCTGGCGCTCATCGTCTCGGATGTTCCCGCGGAAGTGGCGGCGACTTTTACCACCAACCTGGTCAAGGCCGCGCCGGTCAAGGTCTCGATGCGGCACGCGCGCAACGGCCGAATTCGCGGTGTGGTGATTAATTCGGGTTGCGCCAACGCCTGCACGGGGGTCGCAGGCATCGCCGACGCCAAGGAAATGGTCGAGCGCGTGGCGAAGAAAATGAAGACCAAGCCGCGCGAATGGCTGGTCTGCTCCACGGGCCGGATCGGCAAACGGCTCCCCATGGCCGAGGTGCGCAAGGGAATCGAGAAGGCCGCCGCGAAGCTGGGGCCCGACAACGGGTCCGAGGCGGCGAAGGCGATCATGACCACCGACACACGCCGCAAGGAATTTGCCATGCGTTTCAAGGTTGACGGGCGCAAGGTGACCATCGGCGGCATGGCCAAGGGCGCGGGCATGATTCATCCGAACATGGCGACCATGCTCTGCTTCATCACCACCGACGCCTGCATCGACAAGGGGGCCCTGCGGGTCTGCGTCGAGGATGCGGTCGAACATTCCTTCAACCGCATTTCGGTTGATGGCGACACTTCGACCAATGACACCGTTATCGTCCTGGCCAACGGTCTGTCGGGATCCAACCTGCTGAAAAGTTACCATCCGCAATTCGGACTCTTCAAAAAGACCCTTACCCATGTGATGCGCAAACTGGCCCGCATGATCGTGGAAGACGGCGAAGGGATCACCCGCGTCGTCGATGTCGTGGTCAAGGGCGCGGCCAATGCCCAGGAGGCCAAACTGGCGGCGCTCGCGGTGGCCAAATCAGAACTGGTCAAGACCTCGTGGGCCGGCGGCGATCCGAATTGGGGCCGCATCGTGGCGGCGCTCGGCTACAGCGGGGCGCGCGTGCGCGAGGAGATGATCGAGATTTATTACGACGGACTGCTCGCGGTCGTCAACGGCCAGCCCAGCAAAACGCCCCTGGCCAAACTGCGCAAGCTGACCCGAAAACCGATCTTCACCATCACGATCCATCTCCATTCTGGCATGGGTGAATACAGCATCCTCACCACCGATCTCACCGAAGAGTACGTTCGGATCAACCAAGGCGAATGATGCGAAACACCAAGGCGGACGCGCTTCTGGAAGCGCTCCCTTATTTCCAACAATTTCGCGGACGCACGGTGGTCATCAAATATGGCGGCGCGGCGATGGAAAATCCCGAACTGGTCGAAAGCGTCATGCGCGACATCGTTTTCCTGGAAGCCGTCGGCATCAATCCGGTGGTTGTTCATGGCGGCGGCAACGCGATCACCGCGGCGATGCGGCAGGAAAATCTAACCGCCCGTTTTGTGGACGGTCTCCGCGTGACCGATGCCGCCTCCATCAAGATCATCGACCGCGTTTTGAACGAAGTGATCGGTCCGTCACTCGCGGCCAAAATCGAGGAATTGGGCGGCAAGGCGCAGGTGCTTCCCGGCAAAGAGGTGTTGACGGCGGTGAGAGCAATGCCTCACCTCGACGCGACGGGAGCCAAGGTCGATATGGGCTTCATCGGAGAGATCACGGCGGTCAATGTCATCGCCGTGCAAAGGCTGATCGACGCGGAAATCGTCCCGGTTATTTCACCGGTGGGCCGCGGCGGCGATGGCCAAATTTACAATATCAATGCGGACATCGCGGCGGCAAAAATCGCGCAGACGCTCAAGGCCCACAAGATCATCTATCTTTCAGACGTGAACGGCGTGCGGCGCAATCCCCGCGATGAAAATTCGCTTATCTCCACGCTGACACCGGCCCAGATTCAGCAGCTTAAGCAGGAAGGAGTCATTGCCAGCGGCATGATCCCCAAGGTCGATTCGGCCCTGGAAGCGCTCGCCGGCGGCGTGGCGAAAGTCCACTTTCTCGATGGCAAAAAGGCCCATTCCCTGCTGCTCGAACTTTTCACCGATGCCGGGATCGGCACGGAAATCGCCGCAACGAAATGACTTACTTATGAGCACGTCCCCTCGCCATTTTCTCGGGTTGGAAGCCTTTCCAGAAAAATCGATCCGCGAGATTCTCACTCTCGCCGCCCGCTACAAGGCCGAACGCCAGTCCATTTCGTGGCGACCGCTGGCCGGGCAGACCTGGGCGATGATTTTCACCAAATCGTCCACGCGCACACGCGTCTCCTTCGAGGTCGCCATCCGCGAGCTGGGCGGCAACGCGCTTTTCCTCAACGCCAACGATCTGCAACTCGGACGCGGCGAGCCGATCAAGGACACTGCGCGCGTGCTCGGCCGGATGGTCCACGGCGCCGTCATCCGCACCTTCGCGCAAAGCGACGTGGAGGAATTCGCCCGTTACGCGCAAATCCCCACCGTCAACGCGCTGACCGATGACGAGCATCCGTGCCAGATTCTCGCCGACATCCAGACTATCGAGGAGAAACTCGGGCCGATCGCGGGCCGGAAGATCGCCTTCATCGGCGACTGCGCCTGCAATGTCGCGCGGTCGTGGGTCTATGCGGCGGAAACGCTGAAATTCAACCTGGCCCTGGCCGGACCCGACGGCTATCTCAGCCCGGTCACCAATCGCTTTGTCACGCAGACGCACGACGTGAAGGAAGCGGCCCGCGACGCCGATGTGCTCTACACCGATGTCTGGGTCTCGATGGGCCTCGAAGCCGAGAAAGCGAAGCGGGCGGCGGCCTTCGCGGGTTATCAGATCAATCATGAGCTCGTGGCCATTGCAAAAAAACAGGCGCTCGTGCTCCATTGCCTGCCCGCCTATCGCGAGCAGGAGATCAGCGAAAAAATCCTGGAAGAACGCCAGCAGGACATCTTCGACCAGGCTGAGAACCGGCTCCACGCGCAGAAGGGCATACTCCACTGGCTAAGCGAATTGTCGGTTCAGGGGTAGCTTCTCCGTGGTAGCCGCCGCTGTCCCAAGCGACGGCTACCAACGGCACTGCTACTATGAAATGCCTCGGAGCTTGCTCCAGAGTTCTTTAATCTTGTATTTCATGGACGTCCACTCCGTCATTCTCACTGACATCTGCCAGCGCCTCGATTGGCGCACACTTTTCGGTAATGATAATCCGGTGGAACTCGATCTGGGCGCGGGCGACGGAGGTTTCGCGCTGGCCTACGCGCAGCAGCATCCGGAGATCAATCTCCTGGCGGTCGAGCGACTGCTCGGACGCGTCCGCAAAATCGAGAAGCGCGCCGCGCGGGCGAAGCTGGCCAACGTGCGCGTCTTGCGTTTGGAATTCGGCTATACCGTTCGCTATCTCCTGCCGCCGGAGAGCGTCTCCATTGCGCACATCATGTTTCCCGATCCGTGGCCCAAGCGCCGCCATTGGCCGCGGCGGCTCATGCAACCCAATTTCGTTCGCGATCTCGCCGCGGCGCTCAAGCCCGGCGGCGAACTCCGCTTCACTACTGATCACGAGCATTATTTTGAGACAGCGCAACGGGCCGTGACCGACGCGAACGTGCTGGAGCGCACACCCGACTGGAATTGGACCGCCGATCCAAAAACCGATTTTCAGCAGACCTTCGATGCCGAGGGCCGCGCCACCTACCGAGCGCAATGGGTTAAAAGGTAGCCGTCGACCTCCGGGCGACGGTTCCATTGATGTAGCGGCGGTCTATGACTGTCACATTTCTTGGGTAGCCCGGGCTACTTTGTTGTCCGGGCGCGCATAGCGCGTAAGAAGCGAGGTCCTTGCTTCCGCCACCTCACGGCGCCCTTAAATGTACCAGGACGAAAGCGACTGCAACCGAAACCAGAAAGGTGATCACCAGGCTATACATCCCGAGTTTCGCCAGGCGTGGAAAATCATGCACACAATCGGCGGATGCAAAGCAAAGCCCTATTGGGAAAAAAATGCATTCGAGCAAGAGCAGGCCGTAATTGATTCCGAGATGGCCGGTGATGGGAATGATCACGGTGCCAGCCCAACAAACCCAAAAACAAGGCAGGAGAATTTTATGGCCAGACATAAGGAGGTGGATTTCAGCGGGTGATCGGACCCAGAGGAAAACTGAAGAGAACCAACAGAATGAAGGTAATGCCCAGGCTGATCATCCCCGAGCGTGCCAACTCAGGTTGATGGTCAACCAATTGGGCGGAACTGAGGCAAAGGCCCATCGTTGTGGACATAAAAATTACCACGCCTGCAAGTGTGATCTCGTGCGAAGAGACAGAGGCAAAAAGCATGAGGAATGGAAAGGTCATCGTTCCGGTCCAACAGCCCCAGAAAAACAGCCGCAAGATTCTTAATCGTAATGAGCTCATCGGCGGCAATTCTAAGCCGATGCGGCCCCGGCCTTCAACTGCTTCAGCCGCAACTGTCCGCAAGCCGCGTCGATGTCGTGGCCTTTTTCGCGGCGGACGGTCGCGGTGACTTTCGCGGCATGAAGTATCGCCGCAAAGCGGTCGATCACCGCATCCGTCGGTCTGCGCCATTCGAGTCCTTCCACGGTGTTATAAGGAATCAGATTCACCTTGGCATGAAGACGCCGCGCATGTTTGACCAGCAGCGCGGCCTGCTCCGTCATGTCGTTCACGCCTTCAATGAGGATATATTCGAGCGTCATCATCTTCCGCTTTTTCGCCTGGTAATCGGCGCAGGCGTCGAGCAGAACAGCGAGGGGATATTTGCGATTCACCGGCATGATCTGCTGCCGCACCTCGTCGGTCGCGCCGTGGAGCGAAAGCGCCAGACGGATTTGCAGCGGCTGGCCGGCCATCTCCCGGATTTGCGGGGCGAGTCCGCTGGTCGAAACCGTGATGTGCCGCGCGCCGATGCCGACGCCCCACGAGGCGTTGATGATATTGAGCGCCTTCATCAGGTTCGCGTAATTGGCGAGCGGTTCACCCATGCCCATGAAGACGAGATTGTTGATCCGTTTTTTTGTGGCCCGTTCCGTTTCGAGGATCTGCGCGACGATTTCACCGGCGGTGAGATTCCGTTTCCAGCCTTCGAGGCCGCTCGCGCAAAACTTGCAGCCATAGGCGCAGCCGACCTGGGTCGAAACGCAGAGGGTGAACCGGTCCGACCTTTCGCCGAAGAGATCGGGAGAGGCGGGAATGAGCACGCTTTCGATGTAATCGCCGTTGCGCAATTCCCAGAGCAGCTTGCGGGTCGTGTCGGCGGAACCGGTCATGCGCGCGAGCTTCAGCGCGGTGAAGTCGTAAGCTGTTTCAAGCTGGCGCCGCAACGCCGCGGAGAGGTTGGTCATCTCGCCGATGGAATTGGCGCGCTTCGCGAAAAGCCATTCCGCGACCTGCTGGTGGCGGTAATCGGGGCCGTCGCCAAGATTCCACTCGTCCGGATTCTGATCGAGCAAAAGGGGGCGCAATAGTTTCACGACTATCCTATTGTAGCGGCGGTCTATGACCGTCGCACTTCAATTCTCCCCATGTAGTGGCAGTCTATGACACCGCCGCTACAGAATGCACCGTCGCCCGGAGGTCGATGGCTACCACTGAACCGCCTTGCCAGCCGCTGAACCCCTTCTAGACTGAGGGCATGGACACGCCCGCCCGTCTTCGTCTTTATCAATACCCCCACAGTCCATTTTGCATCCCGATCGAATTGGCCCTGCGCCATTCCGGTATTCCGCATGAAATCGTGAATTTAAGCACGGGCGATCCGTCGCAGGTCATTCGATTGACGAAGGGCGACTATTACCAGGTGCCGGTGCTGGAGGATATATTCAGTCACGAGGTCATCTTCGACAAAAGTCCCGCAGGCGACGACGTGCCCCGGTACATCGAGGGCCTCGCGCCCCTGATGCGTCTTTTCCCAGGCGAGGTCGAGGGCTTGCACCGGATTTTCCTCCACTA
>Ga0206900_1055_pt1 | contig 23545 bp, 18 predicted proteins | sample Alteio_BWOrgHeat_46_FD_153235 | JGI IMG/M metagenome (GOLD analysis project Ga0206900, IMG submission 153235) | Enriched cells from forest soil in Barre Woods Harvard Forest LTER site, Petersham, Massachusetts, United States -... | ecosystem: Environmental > Terrestrial > Soil > Temperate forest >... | reverse complement strand
ATCGAGGTGGCTACCTGCACCGGCGTCGGGATTGCGGACAGCGGAAGATCGCCGCCGCAAGCGGAGTGAAGCCGACGACGTCCACGCTGGCGTGAGCGGCGGAGGGGATCAGCGTGACGGCGCAGGAGAGCGGCGCGGCCAAACTCAGGTTGACCGACAGGATTTGAGGTGTGAAGCCGTCTTTTTTGATCTCCACGCGATATCTTCCCGCTGCGAGGCTGGCCGCCGCGTAGTGACCGGTCGAGTCAGTATGGAAATCCTGAATGGCGTGCGTATTCAGGTTCTCGATCTTTCCGGTGGCTTCGACTGCCGCGCCGGAAGAATCCCGAACATCGATGCGAAGTTCGCCCGATTGGGCCTGGGCCAGCATCACAGACGCCCAAAGAGCATCACAGACGCCCAAAGGAGGAGAGCAGCGCGCGCGTAAACGTGATAAGCCATGTGGTTTCATGGGGGATATCTCCTGACGGAGGGATTTGTTCAAGGTTCGTTAAGCCGCAAAAAATGCTGAACAAAGTAGCCGCGGACGGAATATTCGAGTTGAGGGAATCGGGATCTGAGGTTTCGGAGGGAGCGCTGGCGGCGACAGAGGAACCGCTTGGGGTCGAAATCGCCGAGCGGGCCGAAGAGACCGCGTGCCTGCCCGAACGCGAAGTCATTCGCCTGTTTGACCGGTTCCGGACACCACTGCTGCGTTATTTGATTTCGGTGCGAATCGGGCCTGCCGATGCGGAGGAGATCGTGCAGGAGACGTTCGTACTGTTGTTTCAGCATCTGCGGCGCGGAAAATCGCGGGAAAATCTGCCGGGATGGATGTTTGCCGTGGCGCACCGGCTCGGATTGAAGCAGCACGCGCGGGCGCGCGGAATAGCGGGCCGGTTTACGGGCAATCCGGAACTCGAACAGATGGCTGATACGGTCTCTCCGGGACCTTACGAAAGGTTGGAACTCATCGAACGGCGCGAGCGTTTGATGGCGGTGGTCGAGGGACTGCCCGAGCGGGAACAGCATTGCCTTTCGTTGCGAGCGGAAGGTCTTCGATACCGCGACATCGCCGGAGTTCTGGGCATCTCGCTGGGGTCGGTCGCAAGTTCATTGGAACGGGCTATGGCGCGACTGACGCGAGTCGCCGGGTTTTAGGGGAGATATGGCGCACGACACGCATTTATCGGTTCGCGAGTTGATGATGGCGGCCGATGGAGAGCTTTCGGCGGGGCGGAGCGCCGAGGTGGCCGCGCATCTTGAGGGTTGTCCGCAATGCAGCGAACGCCGGCGGTCGATGGATACGGTCGCCGCGGAGTTTGCGATCGCCAGGGAACAGCTTTTCGAAAGAGACATTGCGGGCGCCGCGGTTCCGCGGGCTTTGCTGCGGGCGCGGCTTGCGGAGATGAGCAGTACGAAAGCGAAGGCGCCGTGGAAGGGTCTCCTCCGCCTGATGCTTCCGGCCGCCTCGGTGGCGGCAGCCGGCATCGCGATAGTCATCGTGTTCGGGAGCACGCTGGGGGCGAAAGGGCTCAAGCCGCGCGCGAGTCTGACTCCGGGCGAAACACGGCCGATCTCGATCGGGGAAGTGTGCCGAACACGTCAGGCGGAGGTCGTCGCGGCGGTTCCGGAGGAGATGCGGCGGCAAGTTTTCGCCGCGTATGGAATCCGGGGCGATCAGAGGAATTTCGAAGTCGATTACCTGATCACGCCGGACCTGGGCGGATCGGAGTCGCTGCGCAACCTTTGGCCACAGCCTTACGGCGTTTCATGGAATGCGCACGCGAAGGATGAACTCGAGCAGCGCTTGCACGATCTCGTGTGCGGAGGGCGGCTGGATCTCGCTACAGCGCAGCGCGCCATCGCTACGGACTGGATCGGGGCGTACCGGCGGTACGTCGGGCGGAACCGCAACTAAAACTAAGGCCCCGGCTGGAGTCCCTGCTTCTTCAGGAACGCGCGGATCGTTTTGTAGACCGCGACATTCTCCTCCGCGGAGAATCCGCCGTGATGGCCGCCGGGCACGGTGTGGAGTTCGTTCGGCACGCCGGCTTTGTCCAGCGCGGCTTTGAGCCGGACACTGTGCTGATAGGGCACCGTGGGATCGGCGTCGCCGTGAATCATCAGAATCGGCGGCAGGCCGGCGCGCACGTATTCAAGCGGTGAGACGCGCTTCGCGATCTCCGCGCGATTCGCCGCCGCGCCCAGCCACTGTACGGCGTAGGTCTTCATGTTCGGCCCATCGAGGAGATCGTTCACATCCGCGATGCCGTACCAGTCGACAATCGCGGCAACTTTGGGTAATGGTACGCCGGGGCATTCGCGATCGAGTCCGGCGCTTTCCGGAATCATGCCCGTGGTGAGCGCGAGATGACCGCCGGCCGAATCGCCCGTGACGACCAGACGATTCGCATCGATGTGATGATCTTTCGCATGCGTCGCAACCCAGCGAAGGGCGCAGAGGCAGTCTTCCACAGCAGCGGGCGCCTGCGCGATGCGCGCGAGTCGGTATTCGACATTTACGACGTTCCAGCCCATTTCGAGGTAGGGCAGGACTTTGTTGAATCCGGCTTCCTTTGTGCCGCCGGTCCATCCGCCGCCGTGAATGTAGATGAGAGCCGGCTGAGGCGAGGTCGCGTCGCGGCGCTCATAGAGGTCGAGTTTGTTTTCGTAGTTGGTTGCCGTGAGATACGTGATGTTCGCCTGTACCTGATAATGATTGGCGAACTCCGCGGTCCAGTCGCTCTGCGCGAACGCCGAGACGGCGATGGCGCCGATTAAAGCCAGTCTTTTCATAGGACAGGCGCCATTATATGCGACGATCGGAGTTTGATGCGGCGATACGCCCTCGCAGTTTTTCTCCTTCTGACAATGACCTCCTGCAACCAGCCCCGAGCGGCTCATAACGAGCCCGGCGCGCGCGACATTCATTCGTACGGCAATCCTTCCGAGGCCCGCGTTACACATGTGAGCCTCGATCTCGAAGTGATTTTCGATCAGCGGACGGTGAAAGGTTCCGCGACCCTGACGGTCGACCGCATCGCGCCGAAGGCAACGCAGATCACTCTCGATTCGCGCGCGCTTCAGATCGATAAGACCGAGGTTTCGGCGGACGGCGCTCAATTCCATGAGACGCATTTCGACACGGGCAGGATGGACCCGATTCTTGGCGCGCCGCTCCATATCGACATCGCGCCGGATACGAAGTATGTACGGGTGACGTATTCGACGAGTCCGAGCGGCGCTGCTGCGCTGCAATGGCTCGCGCCCGAGCAGACGGCTGGGAAGGAACAGCCGTTTCTCTACACGCAAGGCGAGGCGATCCTCACGCGAAGCTGGATTCCACTGCAGGATTCGCCGGCCGTGCGCGTGACGTGGGATGCGCATATCAAAACGCCGAAGGGGCTGAAGGCGGTGATGAGCGCGACCAATTGCCCGGATGCGAGCGATTGCCGCTTCAACATGACACATCCGGTTCCGTCGTATCTGATCGCGCTGGCTGTGGGCGATTTGAAATTTCAGACGACGGGCCCGCGTACCGGCGTGTGGGCGGAGCCCTCTGTGCTGCCCAAAGCCGCGGCGGAGTTTGCCGATACGGAAAAGATGGTCGAAGCGGCAGAGAAGCTGTATGGGCCTTATCGCTGGGACCGCTACGATTTGCTCGTGCTGCCGCCGAGTTTTCCGTTCGGCGGTATGGAAAATCCGGAACTGACATTTGCCACTCCGACGGTGATCGCGGGCGACAAGAGCCTGGTTTCGCTGGTGGCGCATGAGCTGGCGCATTCGTGGTCGGGCAATCTGGTGACGAACGCGACGTGGAGCGATTTCTGGCTGAATGAGGGCTATACGGTTTACATCGAACGGCGGATTATCGAGGAGATTTACGGACAGCGACGTGAGCGCATGGAGGCCGTACTCGGTTATCAGGATCTGCAGGAAGAGCTGAAATCGCATGCGGCGAAGGATCAGATTCTCAACATCAATCTCGACGGGCGAGATCCGGACGACGGGATGACGGAGATTCCCTACGAAAAGGGCGCGCTTTTTCTCACGGCTGTCGAGCAGCAATTCGGGCGCGAAAAGCTCGACGCGTATCTGAAGAATTACTTTGATCATTTCGCATTCCACAGCATTACGACCAAGGAATCGATCGAATACATGCGTGAGCATCTGTTCACGCTCGATCCGGCGGCGGCTGCGAAGATCCCGGTCAATGAATGGATCTATCAGCCGGGGCTTCCGGCGAATGCGCCTGTTCCGCACTCGGAAGCGTTTGATGCGGTGGATCAATCCATCGGCGCGTGGGTGAAGGGGCAGAAGATCGACACGTCGCCGTGGAGCACGCAGGAGTGGCTGCGCTTCCTCCGAGGGCTGCCGGAGAAACTCGATGCGGCGCATATGAAGAAACTCGATACGCAGTTTCATCTCACGTCGGCCACTAACAACGAGATTCTGGCGCAGTGGCTGCTGATGGCAGTGAAGAATCGCTATGCTCCCGCTAACGACCGTCTGCGCGAATTTCTGACGACGGTCGGGCGGCGCAAGTACGTGAAGCCGCTCTATCAGGCGATGGACACGAAACAGGCGAGAGCGATTTATGCTGAGGCGCGGCCGATGTACCACTCGGTGACGCAATCCACCATCGACGCGCTGCTGGCGGCGCGAAAAGACGGCAAGTGATAGTCTCGCAGGATATGAAATCCGAGGCCGCCATCAGGACCCTTTTGACTTTTTCGATGCTGACGACAACTATGACAGCCGCAATAACGGTGAAGAAATCCGATTTTGGCAAGATGCCGGACGGAACGCCGGTCTCGCTCTACACGATTACGAACTCCAAAGGCATGGAGGCGCGGATCATTACCTACGGCGGGATTCTGGTTTCGCTGAAGACGCCGGACCGCAAGGGAGCACTGGGCGATGTCACGCTGGGCCACGACAATATTGCGGACTATGCCGCCGATCATAAGACGTATTTCGGGGCTCTGATCGGGCGATACGCCAACCGCATCGGGCACGCTCAGTTCGCGCTGGAAGGCAAGATCTATAAACTGCCGAAGAATGACGGCGATAATTCGTTGCACGGCGGCACGAACGGGTTCGACAAGAAGGTATGGACGGGCAGGGAAGTTCCGGGCGGCGTCGAGTTGACCTATAGCAGCAAGGACGGAGAAGAGGGATATCCCGGCAATCTGAAGGCGGTCGTGACGTACAAGTTGATCGACGACAACCGGCTACAGATTCACTACACGGCGACCGCCGACAAAGAGACCGTGGTCAATCTGACGAACCACAGCTATTGGAACCTCAAGGGCGACGGGGACATTCTCGGGAATGTGGTAACGATCAATGCCGACCGCTATACGCCGATTGATGCAGGTTTGATTCCAACGGGGGAGCTGAAGTCGGTGGCGGGCACACCTTTCGATTTCCGGAAGGGGATGACACCGGGCGCTCATATCAACGATAACGATCAGCAACTCAAACTGGGGCGCGGTTACGACCACAACTGGGTGCTGAACAAATCGGGTTCCGGGCTCACGTTTGCGGCCCGGGTGGAAGAGCCTTCGTCGGGGCGCGTGATGGAGGTTTATACCGATCAGCCGGGCATTCAGTTTTATACCGGCAATTTCCTCGATGGATCGGTGAAGGGCAAGGGCGGGAAGGTCGCGGCGCTGCGGTCTGCGCTGTGTCTTGAGACACAGCATTATCCGGATACCCCGAATAAACCGACGTTCCCGCCCGCGACTCTGAGGCCGGGGCAGACGTACGACACGATAACGGAATTCCGATTCAGCGCCAAATAACACCGAAGGGGCGTGGCGTGCGGAAAGACGCCCAAGTGGCGGTATTTGATCGATATACACCACCTGCTGGTGAATAGTTGGAGCGCAGAATTATCCTCAGCCGGAGGCTTGCAATCGCCGTCGGAAGTTTATATAGTGGTGGCTTGATGAAGCGCGCCGGCCAGCTTTTTTAGCTACTGGTTTTGGAGCCCCATTCCCTGAGTGGCGTTGGTTTCGCGCGTTTTTGAGGGATTCTGAACCAACCCACTCGAAAGAGTGGGTTTTTTATTTTACGGAGTTTTTTTACCAATGATTATTTCGATGCGACTACATGCCACGAAGCAGGAGATTGACCATGTCTGTGAACGTATCGCGGAATTCGGGTTTAGGGTTCATTCCATCGAAGGGGCGGAGCGCGTCGTGATCGGCGTGGTCGGAGTGGGAGGCGATGTCACGGCATGCCTCGAGTCTCTGGAGGCGACGCCCGGGGTGGAGCGCGCGGTGCGCATCTCGGCGCCGTACAAGTTCGTGAGCAAGGAGTTTCGGCAGGAGCGCACGGCGATCCGCGCGGGCAAAGCGGAAATCGGCGGCGACGAGTTCGTCATGATCGCCGGTCCGTGCTCCGTCGAGAACGAGAAGCAGATCATGGAGACCGCGTATGCCGTCGCCGAAGCGGGCGCGAAGGTGCTGCGCGGTGGGGCGTTCAAGCCGCGCACTTCTCCGTATGACTTTCAGGGAATGGAAGGCGACGGGCTCAAGCTGCTGGCGAAGGCGCGGGAGGCCACTGGGCTGGCGGTCATTACGGAAGTGATGAGCGACAGCGACGTTTCGCTGGTCGCCGAATACGCGGATGTGATGCAGGTGGGCGCGCGCAACATGCAGAACTTTGCGCTGCTGAAGTCGCTGGGGCGTTGCGGGCGTCCGGTAATGCTAAAGCGCGGTCTGAGTTCGACGATCAAGGAACTGCTGATGTCCGCCGAGTACATCGTGGCGCACGGCAATTCGCAGGTGATGCTGTGCGAGCGCGGAATCCGGACCTTCGAGACCGCGACGCGGAATACGTGTGACATCACGGCTGTGCCGGTTCTGAACGAACTCACGCACCTGCCGGTGATTCTCGACCCGAGCCACGCCACCGGCAAGCGCAGCCTGGTACCCGCGCTCGCGAAGGCGGGCGTTGCGATCGGCGCGGACGGAATCATCGTGGAAGTGCATCCTTGCCCTGAAAAGGCGGTGAGCGATGGCGCGCAATCCCTGACCATCGAAGGTTTCCGAGGAATGATGCGGGATCTGAAAGGCTACATTGAATTGTGGACCAAAGAGCGCGTGTCCGAGCTGGCCTTGGCCTGATCACGCTGGCGTGCTTCGGCGCGACCGCGTGGGGCATCGCGAGCGCGCGGGCAACGCGGGCCTTCTTTGAGCCAGCGAGCCTGCTTTCCCGATTCCCGATTGAGGGTGGGACCGCGCTGAACGTGGATTTCGGCTCGCTTCGGAAGGCGGGGCTGCTGGATTCTAAAGCGCCTCCCGAGCCTGAGTACCAGCAGTTCGTCGAGGCGGCGGGCGTCGATTACCGGCGGGATGTCGATCTGCTCGTGGCGTCATTTTCAAAAAGCGGGAATTATTTCATCGCGCGCGGCCGGTTCGACTGGAAGAAGCTGCGCGCGTATGCGATTCGGCAGGGCGGGTCTTGCTATCAGGACCTTTGCCGCGTTCAGGGAAGCACGCCCGAGCGACGTATTTCATTTCTGCCGCTGCGCGACGATGCGATCGGGCTTGCGGTGAGCGGGGACGATCTTGCGGCAACGCGCCTGACCAAGACTGGTCCGACCGTGGTGACGCATCCCCCGGATGCGCCGGTCTGGGTATCGATTCCGGGTTCGGCATTGCGCGACACCACAGTGATCCCTCCGGGAATGCGGACCTTTCTCACTGCGCTGGCGCGGGCGGACCGCATCGTGATTACAGCGGCGCAGGCTAGCGGGGGCATTCAGGCGCATATGGAAGCGACCTGCCGGACGGCGAGCGACGCGGCTGTCTTAGCGAGTCAGCTTCGGTCTACAACCGGAATGATTCGGGACACCCTTATGACCGACAAGGAAGCGTCGCGGGACGAACTCGCTCGCACGCTTGCCGCGGGAACGTTCGATAATTCGGGCCCGCGAGTGACGGGGGCCTGGCCCGTGGCGAAGAGCCTCATTGAAAGCCTGACCGCCGGGATCTGATGCCGGTCGTTGTTTGCGGCAATGTAGTCTTCGATATCCTCGCAAGACCCGTGGACGAGGTGCGCTGGGGCGCAACCAGCGTGATCTCGAATGTCGAACAGCAACTGGGCGGGAATGCGGGGAGTACGTCCTTTACGATCGCGAAGCTCGGTGTTCCAGTGACTTTGGCGACGCTTGTTGGCAGGGACGCGGCGGGCGAGACGGTGCTTGGGCATCTGCGCTCGGCGGGCGTTGATCTGTCTCTGGCGCAGTACGTGGATGCGCCGACTTCGATTGCGATTTCCCTGATCCGGCGAAACGGGGAACGGGCGCTGCTTTATCAGTTGGGCGCGGCTTCGGAGGATTTCACGCCCTTTGAACTGCCTGCCTACGCGACGCATTTCCATCTGGCGGCGGTTTACCGGATGCGGCATCTGCGGGTCGCGGCTTCCGGTTTGCTGAAGCGGGCGAAAGCGGCGGGACTGCGGACGTCGCTGGATGCGCAGTGGGATACGGAGGATGAATGGATGAAGGTGCTTGCGCCGAGTTTGCCCTATTGTGATTACGCGCTGATGAATGAAGATGAGGCGGCCCAACTGACTGGTTCGTCCGATCCGGCGACCGCCGCGCGCGTGTTGGGAGACCTGGGCGCCGGGCATGTGGTGATCAAACTCGGAGCCCGCGGATGCTGGGCGGATGGCGAAGAGGTTCCGGGGCATCGGGTGGAAGCCGTCGATACCACAGGCGCGGGCGATTGTTTCGCCGGGGGATTCATTGCGGCGCTGGAACGCGGAATGAGTATCGGAGACGCCTCTCGATTTGCGAATGCGGTAGGCGCTCTTGCCGTTCAACGCGTGGGAGCAACGGCAGGAGTTGAAGACTGGGAGCCGACCCTGAAATTTCTTCGCAGTTCGGGAGACTCCAGGGGCATCGCGCCCTAAAGTTCACAGCGAGTTCTGCCGATAGCCTGTTTTTAAAAAGGAGGCGAATCGGAATGCCCGAGCTTGCCCGGAATCCGCCCGGCGGCGGCCCGGAAGGCGTGGACCACTCTGCCGATGAAGAGCAGATCGCCCAACTCGAGCGCCTGATCGCTGAGAAAGAGCAGGCTGTTATAAGCGCCGTTCTTTCGGCCACCGAGGTCCAGCAACAACTGGAGACATCGCGAGCCGAGACCCGGGCATTAAAAGCTCAACTCGATGCGACGCGCGATCGGTCGCAGGCCGAGGCAAACTCGGTGAAAGCACGCTTGCAGCAGGCCAGATACGAACTGGATCACGAGCGGCAGATGCGCAGGGCAGACAGCGCGGCGTACAGCGCGAAAATCGCCTCGCTGCAGAGAGAAGCGTCGGGCCCTCAGGCTGTCTCGCAGCCGGTCGATGCTCCGCGTTCGGTCTGGGCCCGTCTGTCGGCTTGCGCCCTGATCGGGGCGCTGGCGGTTTGCCTCTATGTCGGGTGGCTACGGCTTTCGGGCACATCGGCAACGATGGTCCCGGCCCGAAAGGCATCAACCCGCGAGTCGGACATCGCGCGAACTCCAGTCGTCGCATCGCCTTCACGAGAGAACGTACCGGCACCCACCTATAGCGCACCTTCGGAGCCGCCAGATAAGAATTTGGAAGAGTCTCCGGCGGAACGGAAGACACGGTTGAAAAACCTGAATCCCGAGGTCTGCGATTTTCAGCGGATCGGGGACCTCCCAACGATTTTGTACAGGGGGAAAGACTCGCTGACTGCCATCCTGAGCCGCTGCACGCTGGGGTCTGAAGACGCCAGCGCACAGTGACCCGGTTCGGGAGAGTTAGAACTGATTCCAGAGGAACTGATTGTAGACCTCGTGGTGGAACTGCACCTCTGAGGCCTTTACGACGGTGCCCAGCAGGCGCGGGCAGCGATCGGCCGAGCCTTTCTTCAGATCGATATACCGGTCCTTGACTTCTTCGCTGTACATGGTTGTCGTCCAGGGTGAGGACTGGAAGTCGGCGATAGCGTCGTAGATGTTATCCGGGAGGTAACGCTTCGCGCTGCGCAGGTTGTCAATGCTGGTATCGATCGAGCCGTCGAGGCCAGTCTTGAAGATGCTGTACAGCACCATGTATGGGTTGGCGTCCGGGGCGACGGCGCGGACTTCGACGCGGGAGCTGCGCTCGTTTCCTATAGGTATGCGAACCATCGAGCCGCGGTCCACCGCCGAAGCGATGAGCTGATTCGGCGCTTCGAAGTGCGGATCGAGGCGGCGATAGGCGTTCACGCTGGGATTCAGCACGAGGCAGATGTCGCGGCCGTGGCTGAGGATGCGGTCGACGAACTCCCATGCGAATTTGCTGACCTTTTCGTCGCCGTTCGGATCCCAGAAAACGTTCTTCTTGCTCTTCGAGACTGAGACGTTGGTATGCATGCCGCTGCCGTTCACGCCAACGACGGGCTTCGGCAGGAAGCTCGCGGTGAGCCCCATATTGCGCGCCACCTGGCGGCATAGGAACTTGTAGAGCTGGATCTGATCGGCCGCGGTTACGACATCGGCGTAGCTATAGTTGATTTCGAACTGCGAGGGGGCGACTTCGGGGTGATCCTTCTCATTCTCGAAGCCCATGGCGCGCTGCACTTCGGCCGCTTTGTCAATGAAAGTGCGAAGCGTGTCACCCGGCAGCGAGTGATAGTAACCGCCGGTGTTCACGTACTCAAACCTGCCAGTGTCGGGGAATTTCTTCTCCGCATCGACGCCGTTAAACAGGAACCCTTCGATCTCATTAGCGGCGTTCAGCGTGTAATCGTTCTTCTTATGCTGTTCGTCAGCAAACGATTTCAGCACGCCGCGCATATCGCCGATGTACGATCCACCCTGCTTGTCGATGACTTCGCCGAATACCATGACCTTGCCCGCGCCAACGAAGTCCGCCGGCGCCATGTAAAAGGCGTTCCAGTCCAGATGCAGCCGAAGATCACTTTCCTTCTGCGCGGTGAAACCACGGATCGAAGAGCCGTCGAAGGTCAGGTTGTCATGGCTCTTGAGGAGAAACTTTTTGTCGTAATCGAGCATGTGCAGGCGGCCTTCGAGGTCGCTGAACATGAGCGTCACGGCTTTGATCCGCTTCTCATCGGTTAGATACTTGAGCCGCTCTTCCTGAAGCTTGTCAGCCGGGACGCGCTTGGACCGCTGTTCCTTCGCCTTGAGGTTTAGGTCTTCCAACTCCTCGTAGGGCAGGTTAAGAAAATCGGTGACTTGTGTGGACATTGCTCTCCGTGATCGATTGGGATCGGCAAAATGGAACTCAGTTAGACGAGCTGGGTCTGCCGTGTAAAAAGGTTAGTATCATTGAAAACAACACCGTCCGGCAATCGCTTATTTTTATTGAAACGATTCCCGGAATTGATGTGAGCTTGATGCGAACGTTACTACCGGTGTAATGTTGACGAAACGAGCCCAACCCGTCACACTTGACGGGATATGGCGGCCCTGTAGTCCTGCCTGCGCCTGGTGTGGTCTGGGAGAGGACATTTGAGACGCGTTTCGCTAACGACCTGGATTCTGATTGCGCTCGTAGCGGGGATTATTTTCGGGGCTGTTGCGCCGGGACCCGCAACGCAACTCGCGATTTTGGGGACCATTTTTCTTCGATTGATCAAATCGATCATCGCGCCCCTGCTATTCGGCACTCTGGTCAGCGGCATTGCCGGGACCGGCAATGTCAAGACGATGGGCCGCATCGGGGGCAAGGCGATTCTGTACTTCGAGATCGTCACGACTGTTGCGCTGTTTGTGGGACTGGGCGCGGTGAACCTGGTTAAGCCCGGCGTCGGCGTGCAATTGCAAAAGGGAACTGGCGCGGGCGTGGCGGGCTCGAGCGCCAGCTTGTCGCAGGTTTTGGAACACACGTTCCCCACGAGTGTGGTCGATTCGATGGCGCGGGGCGAAGTGCTGCAGATCGTGGTATTCGCGTTCCTGTTCGGCGCGGCGTGCGCGACCGTGGGGCTGAAAGCGCGGCCCGTGGTCGAGCTGTGCGAATCGCTGGCCGAAGTGATGTTCAAGTACACGGGCTACGTGATGCTGTTCGCTCCCTTCGGCGTATTCGGAGCGATGGCTGCGACGGTAGGGGAGCGCGGGCTCGGGGTGCTGGCGAATCTCGGCAAGCTTGTAGCGACGCTTTATGCCGCGCAGGCGTTTTTCGTGGTCTTTGTGCTGGGCACGGTGACCCTGTTGCTGCGAATTCCCGTGCGCCGATTCATCCGCTATGTACGGGAGCCATTTCTGCTGGCCTTTTCCACAGCTTCGAGCGAATCCGCTCTTCCGATCGCGCTCGAGAACATGGAGAAGTTCGGCGTTCCGAAGCACATTGTGGCTTTCGTGCTGCCGACTGGCTATAGCTTCAATCTGGACGGATCGACGCTGTATCTCTCGATGGCCGCGATGTTCGTGGCGCAGGCAGCGGGCGTCCACGTGCCTTTCACGACGCAAGTGGTAATGCTGTTGACGCTGATGTTGACTAGTAAAGGCGTGGCTGGAGTGCCGCGCGCTTCGCTTGTAATTCTGGCGGGGACTCTGGCTACATTCAATCTTCCCGTAGAGGGCGTCGCGGTGATTCTGGGCGTGGACACGCTGATGGATATGGCGCGGACTTCGGTGAACCTGTTGGGAAATTGTCTGGCGACCGCGGTGGTTGCGCGGTGGGAAGGCGTGGATTTAGACGCGGCGGCGAAGGAAGCAGAGGCGGCAGCGGCGTAGGGGCTGATCAAGGGCCGAGGCGGCGCATCCCCTCGGCTTCGCGCGCTATCTCCTCTGCCGTGCAATCCTCATGCACGTTGTGAGCCTGCAGAAAGTCATCGAGTTGGCGAGGATTTTCGAACCCGAGGAGACGCCGCACCTCCGGCCTTGTGAGATGGCCGTTTCTGTATTCCTCCACGGCCAATGCCTCGAGAACCAGCCGCGATAAGTCATCCCCGGTGGTAAAGCGCGCGGCGAGCTCATCGGGAATTTGTACGGTGAGTTGCACAGTGGGCCGCCCTTTTCAGAACGCCCGGGGGCGATAACCGGGACGTGACTGCACGCGGAAGTGGCGGCCGGTGTCGCTTACGATCTGGATGCTGATCTTCCGGAAGCCTTCGTTCGGATTCGGCGCCGGATAGTACGTGACCGTATACGAGTTCCCGAGGTCTTCGCGGATCTGATCGAAGGCCTCCACCTGTTTCTGCCAGCTCTTCGCCCAATAGGCCTTTCCACCCGTGCGTTGCGCCATGCGGCGGAAGACGCTTGAGGAGATCGGATCCTTGTTGACGTCGTTGGTTGAGATGACATAGATCGGGATGCCTTCGTCCTCGGCGACGGCTCGCACGTCGTCGGGCGCGACCATGCTCGCGTTATCAGGGCCGTTCGAAAACACGATCACGACCTTGCGCCCCGGCACTTTGGCGGCGTCGCGCAACGTTAGCAACAAGCCGTTATAAAGGGCAGTATCGTCGCCGGCGACAGCTTTCCGGAGACCCAGGATGGCATCACCGCGGTCTGGCGTGAGTGATGCGGCGCGCGAAAGGTTCCTGCTAAAGGTATAGACGGCGACTGAATCGGCTTTATCGAGGCCACGGACAAAATCGGCGATCGCGTCTTCGGCGTACACGAATCCGCGATACATGAAGTTGCTGGTATCGAACAAAACGAACACGTTCGTGCCAATGAAGGCGTCACCGCCCACCTTTTCGACCTTGGCGGCGCCGATCTTCTCGGCTTCCGGCGCGTTCGGCAGCAGCGGCTTCATTGACCCGTCGGCGAGGATCTGCATGGCGGGGCGACTGCCCTCCGAGAACGTCGCCAGTTTTTCCGAGATGCCATCCTCCGTGACCTTGAAATCGGCCGGCTTCAGCCCGTTCACGTACTTGCCTTTGTTGTCCGTGACGGTGAAGCTGAGCACGACAAGGTCTACCGTCGATCGGAATACCGGTGGACGTTCCTGCCCGAAAAGCCAGATTCCCGCGATGGCGGTCAGTACACCGGCTGCGACCGTCGCACGCACAGTTCGATTGATCGTCTCCCGAGTCATTCGTTCCCTCAACCCCGCTTATTCTATTGCGTTTTTGTCCGCACCGGCGCCCGCCGCGTTCTGAGTCCTGATCTCGTTCCCAACCGACCGCAGACTCTTAAGAAGGGCGGGCCAGTCCTCCAGATGCGAGGCGAATATCCGTTCGACCACCTTCTGAGTCCATTCCGGAACAAGAACATTCAACTGAGAGGGCTGGACGCCGATTTCATCGCCCACGTCCGCCCAGTAGAGAAGGTTGGATTCCCAGCTTTCCGCCATGATGCGGCTGGAATAGCCCATCAGGGTGGGGAAGGTCCTGAGATTCAGAAGTTCGGACCGGTATGAGTTGGCGAGCGTGGGCTTCGGGGTGCCCCAGGCGCGCGAGATTTCCGACGTGCTGACCTGTTCCGCCGCGATGGAACGATAATGGGAAATTTCCCGGGCGGCGGGACTGTCGGAGTTGCCCGTCGGCGCAAGACTGCGCGCCATCAGATACATTTCGGAGGGCGTCAACAGGATGAGGGCCCGATGGGGATCGCCGTTCTGAATGGAGTCCTTGATCTGCGCGGCCCGCCATGGGCTGGCCACCGCGTCGACCGCGCTGAAGACCGCATCGCGCTGCGCCGGATTTAGCGCAGCCTCGGCCACTTCGCTCTCGGCGTACCGCATATTCATCCCGACCCAATGCATCTGCACAGGCGTGACGCTCCAGAATCGGGGAGCTTTCGCGGTCAGGATCATCTGCGGGACCAGGTCCCCCCAGATCAGGGCCTGAGTCTGGGTGGGGACCAGAAAATTCTGTTCGGCTTCGGCCAAGGCATAAGCGAGGCCGGCGAGCGAGCCGACGAGGCGTCCACCGGCGTTTGAAGGCCAGCCGGTACCGTAAAGTTCAGTAACCCTCCAGCTCCGGTTCGCGCCCTGCATGCCGATGAAATCATGGCCGCGAACGAACAGCGGATTGGTCAGAAGAATCTGGGCGCCCGGGGGCGCATAGTGGATGTAGTTGTAGCCAACTATGGTGTCGCGCAGGGTAGGCGCAAGCTGGCCGCGAATGTCCTTCAGGCGTTCGGGATCCTTCGCCGCCTTGTCGATGATGGCGCGGAAGTTGAGTTTGCGTTCGTCGTCGATGTGCCGGTCGACGTAATATCCGAACGCCATGGCGTTCTTTTCAACGCCGGTCATTGAACTGCGCGGTAACTGGATGTCGGCGACGCGAGCCGCAAGCCGCGAAGCCAGTTGCGCATTCAGCTTTTCGCCCTTAGATACGTTCTCGAGGTTATCGGCGAGTTCGAAAATCAGATCGGCCGGAAGCAGCTTCTGCGATTCGAAAATCCGCTGCTCATCGCGGACCAGAGCGGCGCGCGATTCGGACTGGTCGAGTTTCGCGCCGCCGGCGAGCAGTTCGAGGATCCGGTCCTGCGCCGTTCCCTGCAAGACTCCCGTTTCCTTGACTAGAAGATTCAGGCCCTGGCGACCGGCGTCAAATAATTCGCGATCGTTCTTCAGCGTGTGGAAAGGAGCGACGATTCCGGCCAGCGTCGCGTCCTGCTTCGAGAGCGGCACGCTGCCCTGGCGGCAGAAGATCTGCCAAAGCCCGGACAAGCTCTGCATCATGCCGATCGAATCGAGGCGGAACTGAGCGTCGTGAAGGCGGTCCAGGTTTTCGGCGGCGTCCATCCAGGCGAGGATCGTTTTGTCGTAAACGGCGGAGGCATCCGCGAAGATCGTGTACTGCGCGCCGTAGAGCGTCCATCCTTTAATGAGGCGGTCGACTGTGGCGGATTCCAGTGGCGCGGGACGGTTGCGGTCTATGTCCGTCAGGGCCATGAAGATCTTGAGCGGCTCGTTGTCCACGGGCTTGCGGCAGAGCGCGAATAGCGCTTCGAGCACGTCGTCCGGGTCCTTCCATGCCGTCGCGGCCTTGCTGAGCTTTGCGTCGTATTTGCCGTGAGGGTTTCGCGCGAAGAGGCTGCGCCAGACCTCAATGCCGCCTGGAATGTGGGCTTTCCCATCGGGCTCAATCTGGATGCGCGTCGTCAGCAGCATCATGTCGGCGTTGGAGCGGAAAACAGGGCGCGCCGGCCCTGGCGTCGTGATCTTGCCTCGGATCGCGGCGTAGAACCGCTTCATGCGGACGGGTTCTGTCAGATAGTCCTGCACCGGGCCATGGATGCGGGCCAGAGCGTCATAGAGGCTCGCGAGCCAGCCGTCATCCCTGACCAGCAATTTGTCGAAGAACTCGGAACCTTTGTCGGGGGAAGCGCCGGCGAGTTCGGCCCATGTCGTGGCGGCTTTCTGGCCTCCGGGAAGCACGGCCTTCCCGTTGCGGATCTCGAAGTTGCCGCCGAAGAAGTCGAGCACGCTGGCGAATGCGCGCAGGCGCGTGGCAGGCAGATCTTTTTTGAGCGCCTCGGCGGTTTCGGGATCGAGTTTCGCCATACCGAGATAGAACCGGCAGAGGCCGGGGTCGCCCAGAAAGGCATCCAGGAAGTCGCCCTGCGACTTCTCTTTGGCGTTCATCCAGTAGTCCGGCGAATAGAGGACCGGGATGGGCGTGGGTCGGAAGTCATACTCGAAGGGCTTGTCGGTACGGAGGGCCGTTTCGAGTTGCGCGAGGGGAAAACCGGAGTCGGTCGAAAGGAACGCGCGCGCGGCGTTGACGGTTTCGAGAACCACCTCGCTGCCGCAGCCACCCCGCATGCGGAAGCCGAGAACGCGAAGCAAATCGTTGGTTTGAGTGGATTCGCAGTTCGGAACCCGGATCACATGATCCGAGCCCGCCAGCTTTTCGAGCTCGCGGGCTTGTGCAATATAGCGGTGCACCAGCTTGAGGTATTCGGTTTCCTCCAGTTCGTCATTGCTGCGTGAGGCCTGGAACCCGTTGGTCACGACGTTGCGAGCCAGCGCCGGCAGAACGTCGTCGGGCGGAGTATCGGGCGAAAAGGCCGCCATCCGGGCGAAAGAGCGGAGGGGACCGGGAACGTCTATGGTGGGCTTCGCGCCGGCGGGTGAGAGCGCGGGCGTCGGAAGGCGCAGATCGGTTCCACCGAACGACTTGTAGGTTTCCAGATCGCTCGCGGCGGCTTGATTGTCTCCCTCGATGAGATCGAGCAGGACGGCGCGCCGCGCGGCTGCCGCGGCGCTCTGGTCTCTGCCGGCCGCTTTCCATGCGGCGGCGGCCTGACGGTAGCGGGCGCGTGCGGAGGGATCGTGGTATCGCTCGAGGAACTCGGCGAAAGCGCTTTGCAGTTCCACATCTCGCGGCGTCTGCTTCAGCGATAGAAGGAAGATCTCACGCGCCGCGGCGGAGTCGCCGGCTTCTTCAAATTTATGGGCCCGATCCAGCGCCTCGCTGGCCGAAAGAGAGAGACAGGCAACCAGGAAAAGGACCGTTGAGCGCACTGCCATTGATGCCCTCGCTTTTGTGCAATCACTCTAACATGTTCCGGAAACGAATGTGCAATCCAAGGCGCCACACAAGAAGGGCGCGCCGGAGCGCTTTGGGGGTATCATGGCAGGACTGTACCGACGGAGGGCTGTGCGTGACAGAGAACAAGACGAAGGCGACCGCGGCAAGCGTCGCGGAGTTTGTTGCGGCGATTGACGACGAGGGGAACCGCCGGGATGCGAAAGCCCTGATCGACCTGATGCGGAGCGCAACGGGCGAGAAGCCGAAGATGTGGGGCCCTTCGATTGTCGGTTTTGGGAGGCATCATTACCGTTACGAGAGCGGACGCGAAGGGGATGCGCCCCTTGTGGGGTTCTCTCCGCGAAAGGCGGCATTAGTTCTATATGGGGCGATCGGATTTCCCAACGCGCCGGAATTGCTCTCCCGGTTGGGAAAACACACGACCGGCAAGGGCTGTCTTTACATCAAGCGGATGTCGGATATCAACGCAGACGTTTTGAAAGAGCTGATCGAAACTTCCCTGGCCGCCAGGGAAAAAGCCTGAGGGCGCCAGCTTCGGGTCAAAAATCATAGCGAGGAATCCTGCAAAATCGCTGAAGAAACTTCAGCCTTTCCGCGGAAATTAACCGGCGCCGATGGGAGCGAAAAGCAATCGCGAAAATCCGCCGTATTTCGTCGTCAGTTACTTGTTAGTAACCGTGTAGTAATTCATTTGCAACCCCCAGCCGCTAACCTAGCGCTTCATCTGTAATCTTTCTCGCTTCGCGGAGGCTTGTGTGATTCGAAGTGTGTTCAAACGCTGGCAGTGCGTCCTTACTTTGACGATCAGTCTTACGCCGATTGGCCTGATGGCTCAGCAGACCGGCGCTGTCACTGGCGCCGTACTAGACCAAGTCGCTAAAACCATCTCGGGAGCCACTGTCACGGCAAGGATGGAGGGCGGGACGGCGAGCGGCGCCGCAACCACCGATGCGGAAGGCCGGTTCTCGATTGCGGGTCTGGCGCCGGGCGCCTATACCGTCGAAACGACTGCCATTGGCTTTGCCCGCAATACGCGGCTGGGCGTGCCTGTCTCGGCGAACGCCATCCAAAATATTTCGATCACCCTGAACGTAGACGCCATATCCCAGTCGGTTACCGTGCAGGAATCGGTTTCGCTGGCGGCAGATCTTGCGCCGCAGGGAAATACTCTCGACGCCACCTCAGCGAGGACCGAGATCAGCAACACCGTAATCGAGAATTTCATGGCGCCCGTCGCCGATTTTGCCGAGTTAATTCAACAGGCGCCGAATGCCTTCAGCCTGAATCCGAACGGCATCGGACTGGGGCAAGGGAAGTCGTATTTTCGCGGCTTCCAGGACGGCCAGTACACGATGACCTTCGACGGCATTCCGTTTGAAGATACGAATTCACCCACCCACCATTCCTGGGCCAGCTTTCCCAGCCAGTGGATCAGTTCCACCGATTTCGACCGGAGCCCCGGACAAGCCCACGATTTCGGTCCGACGAACTTCGGCGGATCAATCAATATGAAGTCCCCCGAACTCCAGGCTGACCCGGACATTCGCGGCACGTTCGGCTACGGTTCGTTCAACACGAACCTTTATTCGCTCGATATCGACTCCGGACTCTTCGGACCTGGCAAGAAGGAGGCGGTTCTCTTCAATGTGAACGCGATGACGTCGGACGGGTATCAGACTTTTAACTATCAGCAGCGCGATGCCGGCTACGGGAAGTACCAGCACCGATTCTCCGACAAGACCAGCCTCAGTCTCTATGGCGGCGTGGTCGACATCTGGAACAACACGCCGAACACCACCAACCCGACGCGTGCCCAGGTCGCGCAGTTCGGCGACAACTACCTTCTCGACAACACACCGCTGCTGGCTAACGGGACGCCGGATCCGTATTATTACGGCTACAACACCTACCACGTCCAGACGGATTTCGAGTATGCAGCGTTCACTTCCGATCTGGGGGATGGCTGGAAGTTCGACACGAAGGCTTACACGACCCGGTACTGGAACAAGCAGTTCTATCAGAACGGCGGGACCATCAACCTGAGTACGTCGAAGCCGAGCGGCGTCGACAAGCTGAACGGATACCGGCATGCGGGCGACACGGCGATCGTGAGCAAGGAACTGAAATGGGGCATCATTCGCGCCGGAGCCTGGTATGACTGGGCTTATACGGATCGCTATCAGGTTCCGTCCAATCCCGTCACGCAGGTCGACACGCCGCTTCCCAACTTCCACGAACACTTCATTACCCAGTCATTCCAGCCGTTCGCCGAGTTCGAATGGCATCCGTTGCCGAAGCTCGCAGTCACGGCCGGCATCAAGGCGGCCGACTACAACATGGCCCTGAACCAATATCAGGACAACGGGAAAACGGTAGGCTGCCTCGGCGGCGTGGCGACAACGTACCCGTCGACCGCCGGTATCTGGGCCGGAGCGCCCGGATGCATCGGCGGCGGGCGGTTCGTTTCGCATTCCATTAACTACAACAACTGGCTGCCGACTGTGACCGCTCGGTACCGCGTCCTGGGAGCTTTGTCGGTGTACGGCGAGTTCGCCGAGGGCAGTGTCATCCCGCCGAGCAGCGTCTTCGATGTGCCCGGCGGTAATGTTCTGACGCCCCCGAAACCGACGCTGGCGAAAACGTACCAAGCCGGGGCGGTGCTGCAGCACTATCGCTGGACTCTGGACATGGACGCTTACTATGTGCACTTCCAGAACGGCTACCAATCCTATACGGATCCGGTTTCGCTCGAGCCGGTGTTTGTCGCGACCGGTCCGTCGAATACGAAAGGTATCGAGACAGAAGGCAATATCGCGCTCGGATACGGCTTCAGCATTTACGGGAACGTTTCGTTCGGCTCGGCGAAGTACCAGCCGGGATTGAATTATCCGAATGGCGGCTTGTGGGTGGCGAATACGCCCCGAAATATCGAGGGCCTCAGCGTGCTGTGGGATCACCGCGCCTGGGATATCGGCCTTACTTACAAGCGCGTTGGCCAGTTCTATAACGATAACGGGTCCCTGACTTACGTCATTAATTGCGCGAAGATTCCGTACCCGGTCAATCAGGCGATCGTGATTCAGCCGTTTGAACTCACGAACGTGTTTGTGAATTACACGATCAAGAACGCTTCGCGGTTCCGCGGCTCGAAGATTCAGCTGGCCGTGAATAATCTGGCGAACAGCCACAATCCGGTCGGGATCACGCCCGCTGTCGCCGCGACGGCGACGGCGGCATTCGTGCCGAATTCAGGCGATCTTCTGAATCTGCTTCCTGGGCGAAGCATTACGCTGACGGTGACGGGCGGCTGGGCGCCGAGGCGGTAAGAAAGCCCTCCTCCCGTATTGGGACGGCGCGGCGCGAGGTGTTGCGCGCCGGATTCGACGGCTCTGGTACCATGGACAATTGCGGGCTGATCGGGTACCGAAACCCCCCGAAACCCCCCGGACAGGTGGCCGAGCGGCTAATGGCAACAGACTGTAAATCTGTCGCTCCTTGCGAGCTACGGAGGTTCGAATCCTCCCCTGTCCACCAGATTCCTCGAACGGGCCGTTGTAGCTCAGTTGGTAGAGCGCGTCCTTGGTAAGGACGAGGTCACCGGTTCAATCCCGGTCAACGGCTCCACTCCTCGCAAATCTGCTGTTCCCGCTACCTGATCCTCGGGAGCACAATACCTTGACCCTCAGCCAGTAGCGGCGCCAGTGTCGCCGCAGGAGCGGACCAGTCCCGGCTTTCGTTCCCGGCCGATCGGTTTCCCCTATCGCATGCGAGACAACTCGTTCCGTCCCGATTCACCACGTCATTTTCCCGTCGATGCTTGAGGAGGCACCGGCAATCCCGGCCTGATCGGTTCCGCGGCAGGAGTCCAGATACGAGCGACATCAGGCTCGACGATGAATCCGTGATTCTCTTACTCAGCGGCTGTGCGCCGCACTCAGGCGCCGGGCCATTTCTTTCTCGCGGATGGGGCACATTTCAGTAATGACTGCTCGTGTGCTTATCGAGACCATAAGATAATTCAATCCGTAACTTGACTAATACAGATAGTACGAATTTCCTACTCGTACTAACGGTTATATTTATAAATCGCCGAAGCTACTGACCTAGCATCTTGTGTTACGCTTCAGTGGCTTACATCGCAAGGTATAAGAAATGTAAGCCGACATAGTACCAAGGAGAAAAGGGATTAGTGTTTAAAAAACCAAGGTTTGAGACGGGGAATAGCTATAAGTCATGGCTTGCGCGATCCAGACGGGCAGTTTTCACAACAGGGCTTGGAATCGCATTGTTATCGTTGTCATCGGCACAGTTGCCGGGGCAATTGCTTACGGATTGGCCGAACTTCGGGCAAAACCCCGCGAACACGGGCAGCGCCTTGTTCGGACCGTCCACTTTTGACGCCAAGAACCTGAAGCCGAAGTGGACGTTCACGGCCAAGGGTGAGATCTCGGCGCGGGCGTCGGTCGTCAACGGCGTAGCCTATTTCCCGGACTGGGCTGGATATATCTGGGCGGTGAATGCGAACACGGGCGCGGCGATCTGGGGACGCCCGCTTTCGGGGTATGGCCTTCCGGCTGGTACGGTCTCGCGCGCCACTCCGGCTGTCGCGAACGGCTTGATCTATGTTGCGACCCAGGCTGGGGCCTATCTCCTTGGAATCAACGCACAGACGGGTCAGTTGGCGTGGAAAACGCAATTGGAGTCGGTGGACGCCAATGCCATCATCTCGGCCTCGCCGGTTGTTGAACTCGGTATTGTATATACTGGCGTGGCGTCGCTGGCGGAGGGTGGATCGATTTACGGCATTAACAACATTGCGACCTCAAACGCGCGAGGGAGTGTCGTGGCCGTCGATGCTTTCTTTGGCCATGTTCTCTGGAAAACGTATACCGTTCCCACCGGGTACACGGGCGGCGGCGTTTGGGGCAGCAATTTGGTCGTCGATCTTCTGCGGGGAACCGTGTTCGCCGGTACGGGCGACAACTACACCGCTCCGACTGACCCTGCCTATGGCGCGTGCCTGAGCAAAGGCGGCACGCCGGCTTCGTGCATATCACCCAACAACTACACGGACGCAATTCTCGCGCTTGATATGTGGACCGGCAAGGTCAAGTGGGGGACGCGGCTCATGAACTGGAATCAGCAGGCGTACGGGGTCGCCAATGGCACTGATTTCTGGAACGTCGACTGCTCCCTTGCTTCATTCGGATTGGGCGCGAACGGGCCGCAGTGCCCGCCTAACGCGGGGCCCGACTACGATTTCGGTTCCGCCCCGAATGAGATCACTTACCTGTCAGGTTTGACGCTTAAGACCATCATTGGAGCGGGACAAAAGAGCGGCCTGTACTATGCCCTGGATCCGGATACCGGCGCGCTGTTGTGGCAAAACCAGGTAGGCCCGGGGTCTTCTTTAGGGGGAATGGAGTGGGGATCGGCCACGGATGGAACGCGCATCTACGTCTCGATCGCCGATCTCTATGGCATTCCTTACAACAACGGCACGATACATGCCGGTTCCTGGTCCGCACTGGATCCTGCAACAGGGAAGACCCTTTGGCAGGTGGCGGATCCCAATGGCGCGATCGACATCGGTCCGCTGGCGGTGGCTAATGGGGTGGTTTATGCGCCTTCCATGGCAGGTTCGGCTACCGCTCCGACCATGCTGGCCCTCGATGCGTCCTCCGGCAAGACTATTTGGAGCTTCGCCCCGGGTTCTTCGGTCGTCGCGGGCGCAACTGTCGTTGGAAACACCGTGTATTGGGGTTCCGGCTATACCCATCTGCCGATTCCGGGGTTCACCACGAATAACAAGTTCTACGCCTTCTCTGTGAATGGGTTGTAGACCGCCGACGTTGTAATCCGCAGCGTGGGTCCGTGGCTGTTGCTTTTCGGCCACGGATCCACGCATCGCCTTCAAGACTGCAATCCCTTCGACCCGGAGACCCCTTGTTTCTCAAAAAACTTTCCAGCAGGTTGTACACCCTAGTTCTGTTCGCAATAGCGTTCTCTGTAACCGGATTGGCGCAGAAGCCGCCAGAAGCCGCCGGCAAACTGCGCGCTGACCTGGTTAAGACGGGCCTTTATGTCATCTACGGCGGAGGCAGCAATTCGCTGCTGCGTTTGACCGCGAATGGACTC